>Ga0209636_10000039_pt1 | contig 92100 bp, 94 predicted proteins | sample DeeMarSWOR152_54_FD_187464 | JGI IMG/M metagenome (GOLD analysis project Ga0209636, IMG submission 187464) | Marine sediment microbial communities from White Oak River estuary, North Carolina - WOR-1-52-54 (SPAdes) (version 2) | ecosystem: Environmental > Aquatic > Marine > Intertidal zone >...
GAATGAAAGTTTCGAATTGATCATAAACAAATTAGGAGGAAAATGAAAAAATGTCAATGTTTGAAGACATCCCAGTAGACGTCGGCGTAATCTACGAAGGAGAAAGAATTCGAAGAAAAGACATGTACGTGGAACTCGGAGGCCCAGACCAAGAAGCAAAGTTTGAACTCGTAAGAGCCAAGGGCTTGAATGAAGTGGAAGACGAGAAAATAACGGTGATTGGCCCCGACCTCAAGGACGTGAAAGAAGGAAGCAGCATTCCCTTCGGCATCTACATTGAAGTTGCCGGCAAAGACGTTGAAGAGGAACTTGAAGGCGTCATCGAGCGACGCATCCACGAATACTGCAACTTCATCGAAGGCATAATGCACCTAAACCAACGCTACGACATTTGGCTGCGACTAAACAAGAAATCCTTCCAGAAGGGCCTAAACTCCTTCAATTACATTGGAAAAGTATTGACAAAACTCTACAAAAGCGAGTTGCCCTTCATCGAGAAAATACAGATCAGCTTTATGACCGATCCAGGCAAGGTTCGGGAAATGCAGAAGGATGCTCTGAGCATCTACGAAGCCCGAGACGCCAAGGCCAGAGGAATGAAAGATGAAGAAGTTGACACCTTCTACGGCTGCACTTTGTGTCAATCCTTCGCGCCAACCCACTGTTGCGTGATTACACCCCAAAGATACTCCAACTGCGGGTCCATCAGCTGGTTCGATGGCAGAGCCTCGGCGCGAGTTGACCCAAAAGGTCCAGTGTTTGCAATTGAAAAGGGAGAGTTGATTGATCCTGAAAAAGGCGAATATACTGGTGTCAACGAAGTTGTTAAACAGAAGTCTTTGGGAGCGGTTAATCGGGTGTGGTTGTACACAGGTTTCGGTTATCCCCACACCTCGTGCGGTTGCTTCGAGGCAGTTGCCTTCTATATTCCTGAGGTAGACGGCTTCGGAATAGTTGACAGAGGCTACAAAGATGTAACCGTAAACGGACTACCCTTCTCAACCCTAGCAGACTCCACTGCCGGAGGCAGACAGATAGATGGCTTCCACGGCATATCCATCGAATACATGAGGTCACCTAAATTCCTTCAAGTAGATGGCGGCTGGAACCGCATAGTTTGGATGCCCGCATCTGTTAAAGAAAGGGTTAAAGACTTCATACCAAAAGAAGTTATCGATAAAATAGCTACAGAAAACGACGCAAAAACAGTTGACAAATTAAGAGATTTCCTTAAAGGTAATGAGCATCCGGTGGTTCAACAGTGGAAAGAAGTGACAGTTGAAGCCGCCCCCGAAGTAGAAGAAGCCCTAGCCGCGCAAACGGTTCCACTTCCAACAACAACGGCAATATCCGCAGGCGGATTCAGAATAATTCTTAAAAACGCAAAAATCCACGCAGAAAAACTCATCATTAAACGTGAGAAGGAGAAGAGGTGAAAATCGTGGGGGAAGGGGAAAAGAAGGCTGGCATCAAGCTTGACCCCGATCTCATCGATCTTCTAACTAAATTTTCAGAGATGGAACTCGAAGACGTAGAAATAGAACTTGGAAACCTAGAGCTTTGGGTTCAGCCAGGAGCAGTAGCTGCTGCTCCAAGAGTTCTTGCACCGCCGAAAGTGAAGCCTACAACCATTCTAGAAGCGCCTTTCACACCACCTACTGATATGTATCCAGGACAAATCGCTGAGGTAAAGCTTGGAGCAACCAAAGGCGAGGGAGGAACCCGAGGAAAGTCCATTACTGTAGGCGGAGAAAAGTCGCCAGCTTTCTACACATTCGAGAACCCTACGCCTTATTCTCCAGTTATTTCCTTCGACGTTTTTGACTCAAAAGTTCCCTTGGCAAAAGCCGTGAAAATGCACGTCAAAGATGTTATAGGGGACCCTGCAGCATGGGCTAAACTCTCAGTTGAAAAGTTCGGTGCAGACATGATTACCCTACACTTAGTCAGCATAGATCCCCTCAATCCGACTCCATCAACACCAAAGGAAGCGGCAAAAACCGTGGAAAACGTGTTGCAGGCGGTGGATGTACCGCTAATCATAGGAGGTTGCGGAGACCCAAAAAAGGACCTCGCAGTTTTTGAAAAGGTGACAGAGGTAGCTGAGGGAGAAAGACTTCTAATCAGCACGGTAACCTTGGACATGGATATTGAACGAACGGCAAAGATCATCAAAGAACATGGGCACGTCGCATTAGCCTTCACTCCCATGGACCTAAACCAAGCTAGACAACTGAACCGCAGACTCTTCGAGTTTCTTCCAAAGGAGCAGATCGTAATGGACACGACGACGGCGGCACTCGGCTACGGGCTGGACTACGCCTTCAGCATTATGGAACGCGCCCGCTTAGCCGGTTTAATGGGGGACCCAGAGCTTCAGCAACCCATGTCTTCTGGAACAACCAACGCTTGGGCTGCTAGGGAAGCATGGCAGAAGATGGATCCAGAATGGGGACCACGGGAACTTCGAGGACCGATTTGGGAAACTGTGACAGCGTTGACTCTGTTGTTGGCTGGCGTTGACGTGTTCATGATGATGCATCCGGCAGCCGTTAAAACGCTCAAAGATGTCCTTAAGGAACTGACGGGAAAGAGGGGCCGAGGAGAACCCGGAAAAATTGCTAACTGGATAACTACAAAGATTTAATAGAGGAGGAATAGGCGTGACAGAAAGAGAAGTTAAGAAGATTGGGGTAAGGGAACTAAGCCCCATTGACGTTTACACATTGCTCCCTAAAACAAACTGTAAGGAGTGCGGAGAAGAAAACTGCATGGCTTTCGCAGCCAAAGTGGTTAACAGAGAAGTTGCCGTAATGCAGTGTCCTCCGCTTCTAAAGAAGGAATATGAAAAAAAATACAAACAACTTTCAGAAATGCTCAAGCCAGCCATCAGAGAGGTTACAGTTGGCGCAGGTGATGGTGCAGTCGCTGTTGGCGGCAAACTCGTCATGTATCGCCACGAGTTCACATATTTCAATCAAACAGCCATCGCTATCGACGTTACAGATGAAATGCCTGAGGAAGAGTTGTTGGGCAGAGTGAAGAAAACCCAAGAGTTCACATATGAGTATATAGGCACAACGTTAAAACTCAACATGGTAGCTGTTCTATCCACTTCTAATGACCCCGAAAAATTTGGATCCGCAGTTAAGAAAGTGGCAGAAAACACAAACTTGCCCATAATTCTCTGTTCATTTAATCCAACAGTAGTTGAAAGCGGTTTAATGGCCATTCCGAAAAGAAGACCTCTAATCTACGCCGCTAACAAGGATAACTGGAAGGACATGGCAGAACTGGCGTTAATGTACAATTGTCCCCTAGCCATTTTTGCTCCGAATGATCTTACTCTCCTTCGATCCTTGGTTAAAACTTTGAAAGAGTATGGTGTCGAAGACTTGGTGCTGGACCCAGGTACCTTCCCAGGTGAAGGGCTTGTGGATACTCTCAACAGCTTCACTATGATCCGTCGAGCAGGATGCAACAAGGGCGACGAGTTACTAGGCTATCCGTTAATTGGAACGCCAATCGTGGCGTGGACCGAGTCATCAGGTGCTCCAGAGGTAAGCGCTTGGAAGGAAGCCTATGTTGCTTCGATGCTCATCAACAGATACGCCGACATCCTGATTATGCACAGCACAGACGGGTGGGTACTCCTGCCGACAACCGTCTTGAGACAAAATATTTACACGGATCCAAGAAAACCGGTGGCTGTGGAACCTGGAATAAGAACCTTCGGAAAGCCAGATGAAAACTCGCCGGTGATGTTTACAACCAATTTTGCCCTAACCTATTACACGGTGGCGTCTGACATAGAATCCGCCGGTATAGATTCTTACCTACTTGTGGTTGACTCTGAGGGAATAGCCGTTGACAGCGCTGTTGCTGGTCGAAAATTAACCGCTGAAACCGTAGCAGACGCCATCAAAGAGAGTAAGATAGAGAAAAAGGTGAAACATAAGAAACTGATTATACCAGGCAAGGCGGCACGCCTAAGCGGAGAAATCGAAGAACTCTCTGGTTGGGAAGTCATGGTTGGACCAGGAGACTCCTCAGGCATTCCAAAATTCCTACAAGAAAAATGGAAGTAAATTGCAATCTGTCGACAAAGAATAAACATTGCATCGTAAGAACTCTTTGTCAGTGAAATCTAAAATTTTCTTTCTCTTTCTTTGATTCTGAATCAGCGTATATTATGCATGTGCACTAAAAAGGGAAGGATTTAAAAGAATAAGTGTGAACGTTGTTTTATGTCACAACAATTTGTTTTTGAGGGCACTGCTAAGTGGAAAAGTGAAATAGACTCAGATGTAATAATAAAAGGCAAACACCTTACTACAGTTAGTCCTCCACCGGAGTTCGGAGGGAAAAAAGGATATCTCATGCCAGAAGAAATCTTTGCGGCTTCACTTGCGTCATGCATGAACACGTTGTTTCTCTTGATCGCAAAAAACTCTAACTTGCAACTTAAGAAACTTGAAACCAAGGCGATTTTGAATATGAATGCAGAAGGACTGGAAAAATTGCTTTTCACAAAAATACATTTCGATTTGACAGTTGGATTAGAGAAAGATATTGAACGGGAACGGAAAAAGATGAACACTTGCTTCCAAATCGCGCAGAGAATATGTCCAATTAGGCAATCATGGGGAGAAAATGTCCCAATAACCTTCAAATTAAACGTTAAATAAAAAGCGCTTTGAGCCATGCGCGCAAGCGGTTGACAGCTAGACTCTTCTCAAATCAGACTCGAAATCTCTGAACTCTTCTTTTTCTCTAAGCAGTTCCACCAATTGAGTTACAGCTTTCTTGGCGCCTCCTTCCCCATAGAAGTTTTCTATCTGTCTTTTTACCTCTTCATTAATTGTATTAGCTAAAACTTCTAGTGCTTCATCAAACTGAATTGATATGTTATCAGCTTCGGCATTCCTGTAAAATAGATGAACAAACCTAAACAATATTCGCAAACCTTTGTTTGTCAAAAAAAAGCGTTCTTGCGAAGGAGAAAGGAAATAAGGAAAATCAATTTGTCTCATCTTGTCAAAAATTCTTCTTATCCTCCTGTAAGGTTGGTCGACATCTTGAATGTTGCTTTGAAACAGACCGCCTTCACGACTCACGAACTTATTTTTGAGCATAGCTCTCACTAAAGTAGCAAGTGTAACCCACTTATCCCTTCTCTTTTGGTCAGCGTAACCCATGAAAATTTTTCCTTCAAGGCATGAATGTTCGTCAAGTTTCTTTACTATGTCAACCGCCACTTTTTGCACAAAAAACTCATGATCCGTTGACCACTCAGAATCAGATTTTAGAAGCAATACCAGATTTGTATCCACTCTTTTTTGTTTAGAGTTAATAATCACAAAAGTATCCATTTCCTCTCTACTGTTTAGTTCTTCGAAAGCTACAACTGGGAGATTATAAGAACGCGCTGTTTCATCATCTACCTTCGAAAATCCTAACAACCGATGTTGTCCATCGATAACTTTGCAGGAAGAGTAATCTTGCGGAAGATCTATCATTACATTAATCGGACACTCGTGACGGAGAGGTTTATTTGGGAGTAAAGTGGTTAAGCTGTTAATCAGTATTGAATTAGGAAAAGTTAAAATTTCATTTCGCTCTATAGCCCGTTTAATACTTCCCACTCTATCTTTATTTATAGCTCTTTGAAAACCCATCTCTCTCTTGTATCTTCTTGAGATAAAAGAGATTTCCAAAAGGTTTTTGGCACTTAACCCAAATGCGTATGCTGGTTTATTGGAAACATAAAAAAGAACTGCTGGGATTCGTCTCACCGAGGCTTCCCTTTTGATTTCCAAAAAATTTAAGAAATTATTTCTTTCCCATTTTCCAACAATGCTGAAATTCTCTTCATATCGCTGCACTTCATCCAGAAAAATAATTTTGTTGTTTTTGTCTCGTAGTACTTGCCTTAGATTGGGAGATAGGGTCCTTGGACGTTCCCTAGATAGCCAAAAAAACAATCTATGGGGGGCTCTAGGAGCAAGACCATATCTTAAATAGATTCTTCCGATATTTGGCTCGTATGACCATTTGGTAAACCATGCGACAATATCGCTAGTTTCCAAACGAGTTTCTTCCGTCGCTTCTATTATCAGCAAATCATTCCCAAAGAGGAATAAACTATCGATTTCCCCGATTTTTTGATCATTACCATCAAGAATCTCGGGATTGAAAGCGATGGCATCGAACCCCAAGTTAAGCAACAGCGTATTTACTCTTTTTTCGCCTAGATTTTGCAAGGCTTGAATCATTTGCCTAGCTTGTGATTCAGTTAGCATGTCTACCTATCACTAATTTAATTAATTCCATATATATACAAGTAACTGTTGTTAGTTCATTTGGTTTTATCTGTAGGACGGAGAAAATAATTTGAGGGAACTAGTTCGAGCATCAAGGAATGCAGAAATCAAAGGACACGGTCCTACTAGAACTGTAAGGTGTCCATATTGTCACGAATCGTTCAAAAGAACAATAATCCCTCATATAAAGAAAAACCATTCAAAAAAATGGCAACAATGGCAGACGGACATGCTAAAAATGTATAATGAAGGGCTTTCTTCGGTAGAAATTGCTAGGGAATGTTTTTTTCTATTTACATGGAGTCTAGTAGAAAAACAAATAGTAAAAATCAGTGAAGAACGCGGTGTTGCTATAGCGCCACCTTTGAAAAAATCAATAAAAGAGTGGAACAGCAGTGACGAGCTTCAGAGAACTACTGTTTGGAAATTCGGAAAGAGAGGTACATGGGCAGTGCATGAAGGAAAATACAGAGGAAACTACCCTCCCCAAGTACCAAATGATATTATTAGAAGATATACGTCTGAAGGAGATCTAGTTTTAGATCCCTTTTTAGGTGGCGGTACAACAGTTTTTGAAAGTTGGTTACTCAACAGGAAAAGTATTGGAATCGATATTAGCCCACATGCAATTAGCATTTCCAAGAAGCGCATTTCAGAGATGGAAAAAAAAGCCCCTAAGGGAAAACTGATTCCTTCTTTTAAACCAGTAATATACCAACGTGATGCAAGAGATCTTGGGTTTCTAGAAAAAGAATCCACCGATCTAGTTTGCACACAACCACCTTATTTGAATGCAATTAAATACACTGAATATTATCCAAATGACCTTTCTCATATAGAAGATGGAAAAAAATTCTGCCAAGAATTTGGAAAGGTTGCTCAAGAGCTATTTAGGGTTCTCAGGAAAGGAAAAATTTGTGCAGTTCAAATAGGAGATACGCGGAAGGATGGAGAGTTTGTACCACTTGGTTTTATGATTTTTAACGAGTTGATTACGACAGGATTTAGACCTAAGAACATAATAACCAAACTTCAGTATGCAGATAAATCAAAAAGATTTTACAGAAATCTCAAAGAACTACAAATTGCGCATGAATACATATTCATTACAAAAAAACCTTAAAGTTCGGAGATATAAGCCAAACACAGTACATGCTGGTAAGGATTTCAAAAATTTTTGCGCGCGCGGAAATGGTGAAACTAAGAATCTTAGGGCTTCACGATTTGCTTAGTCACTTTCTGAATTCTATCCATGGCTTCTGAAATATTTTTCATGGAGTTGGCGTAGGAGATTCGAACATATTTTTCTCCTTTAATGGAGAAGGCGGTTCCGGGCATAACCGCTACTTTAGCTTTTTCGATGAGTTGCCTTGTGAAATCAGGAGATTCGATGTCTAGAAGAAGTCTTGGATAGACGTAGAAGGCACCGGTAGGCTTGGTTACGGAGAAGGCGTTCATTTCTTTAAATCTTTCAATCATGAGGTCTCGTCTCTTTCGATATTCTTTCACCATATTCTCTACGCAGTCTTGAGAACCATCCAAAGCTGCTATCGCCGCCTTTTGCACAAAAGAGGTTCGACAGGCGTTGGCATATCCACCGACTTTGCTCATGGCTTTAATTATGTTTGCGTGGGAAACGGCGTAACCGATTCTCCATCCTGTCATTGCGTAGGTTTTGGAAAGAGAGAAGACGGTTATGATGTGGTTTTTGAGGTCTGAATTGGCGGCTAGGCTGAAGTGTTCGGCTTCGTAAACAATTCTTTCATAAACTTCATCAAGGAGGAGGATTAGATCATGTTCTACTGCGAGGTCGCCGATTTCCTCTAAGACGTTTTTGGGTACAACTGCTCCAGTGGGGTTGTTGGGAGTATTCAATATGATGAGTTTCGTCTTTTCGGTAACATGCTTCTTAATTTCATCCACATCTGGCACAAAACCATTTTTTTCTTCTAAAAAAATACGCTTCGGAATTCCGCCAACAAGCAACACGTTTTGGAAGTATCGGGGCCAAGCAGGGTCGGGAACTAAAACTTCATCGCCGGGGTTGATGAGAGCTTGGATGGCGGCGTAGATTGCGCCGAAGCCTCCGTCGGTTATGAAAATGTCGGTTTCTGGGTTAGCGTCGATTCTGTTTTCGCGTTTAAGCTTTCTAGCTACTGCTTCTCGAAGTTCAATGATTCCTTCTGTGGGGGTGTAGTGGGTGAAGTCTTCGTTTATGGCTTGAATTGCCGCTTCTTTGATGTGTTGAGGAGTGTCAAAATCTGGTTCTCCAAGCTCCAATCTTATGATGTCGGTTCGTCCCATCATCAATCTTCTAACTTCGGCAAATTTGGATGGGGGAAGTCTTCGAACCCTCTCCGAAAATTTGTTTTCCAACTGTACAGCCCTCCGCTTTCAAAATAGTTGTTTACTTGAGAATGAAAAGCTTGTGGAATTTGGCTAGATAGTTTAGCCATATCGTTCAAGATATTTTTCTATCGTTGGGAAGATCGACTTCAGCCTATCCGATCTTTTTCTGGAGTTAATGTCGTGTAGAAGCCTCAAAACGTCTTTTGGCGTGCTAAACTTTTCTACTTTGCCGTTGGGGCGTTTTCTGCGGACGCGGATGCAGTTGTCTACGATGCATTGGAAGACGCAGGCTGCGCAATAGACGCATAGATCTTTGACGATGCCTATTTCTCCGGCTTTCCAGTAGAGGGCATTGGTGGGGCATGCTTTTACGCATAAATTACACTCTATTCCCTTGCAGGTTTTCATGTCGATCTGCATGCTTCCCTCTTCGAAGTATTCTTTTACTCCCATCGACTCTAGAAGCTCAGCCCTTTTCTCCTTCTTTTCTTTCTCTTTCTTCTCGGAAGCTTGTAGGAGGAGATCATAAATGTTTGCGTCTGATTTTTCGGTTTTTTTAGGCATGTTAACTCAGTTCCTCCCAAGCCTCCCCTTTTACGGTTTAGGATTACGCATTAGTCATAGAATATTAGCTATTTATTTTAGATAATATAAACAGTACAAAAATTTATTTAATTATGCCAATTTTTTGTCAAGGTCTTCTTGTGCCTCCGCAGTGGGAGCACCGTATTTTTCGTCGTAGAGAAATGAATTAGCCTTCTAAGCTTTTTGATGATCAGCGCGCGTATGGAAAAACACTTAGAAAGGTAACATTAAAGAAACTCGTGATGCAAAGTGGTCAACAAATACAAAGCAGTTGCAGTTACGACGCAATATTGGAAGCCAAGACAAGACTATATTAAACAAATAGTCAAAGCCATAGAAAACAAAGTAGAAGACGAAGATTTTGTAACAATTTCTGAGAAGGCTATTTCAACAGCGCTAGGCAACATAGTTGACGAAAGTGTTGTTCAGCCAAGCTGGTTTGCGCGTTTCCTAGCCAAATATTGGATGCGTCTTGTTTGGCCCTACCTTCTCGGACCTCTTTGTCGCCTAAGAAAACGAACCGTCCGCCGTCTTCGAGCATACCCAGTAAACGAAGGAAGCCGCCACAAGCAAGTAGCCCTAGAACACGGCGGTTTCTTGCAAGCTTTGATGCAGGGATCAGAAGGAGCCATCGACGGAAGCAACTTGCCACACTCCTACGTCAGCCTTCCTCTAAAAAACGCCAAACAAACAGCTCAGAAAATCCAGAAGCAAATCAAATCTAAGCTGTACAGAAAAGTCACCGTTGTAATCGTGGACACCGACAAGACTTATTCTTTGAAGGGATTCCATTTTACTCCTCGTCCAAAACCCCTCAAGGGAATACATTCCTTTGGAGGATTCATAGCCTACCTAGCTGGAAGATTCTTCAAGTTGGAAAAAAGAGCCACTCCGCTGGCAGTTGCGGGTTCTCAAATAACAACTGAAGAAGCCATTGAAATTGCCAAGATAGCTAATCGGTCCAGAGGCTCTGGCGCTGGGAGAACCGTCTGGGACATGGCGAAAACTTTCAGGGTTCCATTAACCAGTGTAACTTGGGAAATGCTTGATAATGTGAAACACCAACCCATAGTTATTATAAGACCCAACCGTGAATGAGAAATTATTTGCCCAAGTTTATCTAATTTTGAGGGGAAAAGAAATGAAATCAATTGTTGAGCAGATGCACGTGTTTTTTGAACCTAGGTCAGTTGCCGTTGTAGGTGCCTCCCGCAGAATTATGAAGGCGGGACACGTTATCTTCAAAAACTTCGTTGAAAACAAGCGAAGAGGCATCTTCAAGGGAGAACTATACCCAATTAATCCCCGCGAAAAAACTATTCTCGGCTACACGTGTTACCCCTCCGTTAAAGAAATCAATGAAGAAATTGAATTAGTTGTCATAGTTGTTCCCGCCAAAGTTGTTCCACAGGTTATGAAAGAATCCGCCGCAAAGAACGTAAAAGCAGCTGTAATAATCAGCGCCGGATTCAGTGAAGTTAGAAACCACAACCTCGAAGAACAAGTAACGACAGTTGCCAAAAAAGCGGGAATTCGAGTGCTTGGTCCCAACTGTCTCGGCGTCTACGATTCTCAAACTGGCGTAGACATGCTTTTCCTACCTGAAACGAAGATTCTTATCACAGGAGAGGAAGTAGTCGCCACGCCTCGCCCTATGTCTGGTGACATAGCCGTTGTTACCCAGAGCGGTGCCTTCGGCGCTGCAGCGTTGGACTATTTGGCTGGCAAGCAGCTTGGCGTAAGCAAGTTTGTGAGTTTTGGGAACAAGTGTGACGTTGATGAGTCGGAGATGTTTAGCTACCTTTTACACGACGAGAGAACGCGGGTCATTCTCTTCTACGCCGAGAGTATAGATGCAGGAAGAGAATTTATGGAAGTTTCGAAGGAAGTTACCCAGAGAAAGCCTATTGTTGCTCTAAAGTCAGGGAAAACTGAGGCTGGAGCTAGGGCAGCAGTATCTCATACAGGAGCCATGGCGGGTTCTGACAAAATTTACGATAGCGTTTTCATGCAGGTCGGCATCTTACGGGCAAGGGACATGGAAGAATTTTTTGACATGGGCAAAGCCTTGGCTTTTCAACCTCCAGCAGCTGGAGAAAACGTTGCTGTAATCACGGATGCTGGTGGACCCGGCATAATGGCAGTTGATGAGTGTGTGGCGAGGGGACTGAACGTAAAAAAGTTTTCAGATGAAACAATTCAGAAGTTTGAAGAACTGAAAAGAGAAGGAAAAATTCCGCCTTTTGCAACCAACCTAAACCCAGTTGACCTCACAGGCTCAGCAACTTCTAAAATGTTTGAGTACGGCACCAAAATACTTCTTGAGGATTCTGATATCCACGGCATCATCGTGTTGGGAATGCATCATCTTCCAGCCTTGCAAGAAGATTTCGTCGACTTGGTGGCAAACCTATCTAAAAGACATACCAAACCCGTTGTGGTCTGTGACATAGGTGAAACCGAAATGGCGCTACACATCCGTTCAAGATTTGACAAGCTAGGAGTACCCACCTATTTTTCTCCAGAAGACGCGGCTCGAGCCATGGTTGCCCTCGTTAACTATGGGCTCTATCTTAAGAAGTGTGGATGCTTTGAGAAGTATCTAGGAACGTTTTTCCATAATCTTTAAGAAAAAGCGGTTCGATATTTTTGCATCTCGATAAAGGACGCCAAGCTATGCGCCTATACGTCATTTACGGAGACGAATTCGCTGAACGCGTTGTGGGAAATCTATGTAATTTATCTACGTTCTGTCAAGCCTGCAGTCTAGCATGCTCCCAGTGCAGACAAACATACAGCTCCTTTGCACAAGACATCCACGGAATAGATAAAACACCTGAAAATCTGCCAACCTTCATCGAAGACCCTGAGAAATATCTGCCACAAAGTTTACCCAACTGCGACCTAATACTCGCAATCGGCATGCATCCAGATTTGCTGTCAGCAATTCCAACCATAGTTAAGAGAACCAACGCGAAAGCTGTCATAGTGCCTATTGAAAATAGAAACTGGTGTCCCACTGGCATCAGAAGGCAGCTTGAAAAGGAACTAGAAGATGCTGGTGTGGAACATTCTTTTCCAAAGCCCTTCTGCTCTCTGGAGGAGAGTGGTAAACCTTTCATTGACAGTTTTGTGAAGCGGTACAGGATAGGAAAGCCCATAGTGGAGGCGGAGGTTACGGAAGACATGATTTCTGACGCACGGGTTATCAGAAGCGCTCCTTGCGGTTCCACATGGTATGTTGTTCAGCAAATAAAAAAATCCAGAATTTCTCAGATAGAGGATGCGGTGGCTGTTGCTCATCACGCGTATCCCTGTACCGCGAGTATGGACATGGACCCAGAATTCAACGAGCCTATCCTTCACGTAGCGGGTTACAACATCCGTGGAGCTGTGAAGGACGCTATAAAAAGGGGACGTAAGCGGCGTAAAATTGTAACCTAAGGCTGTTTTTTTAACCATTGAGCAACCTTTTGAAACAGAGGGCTCGTGGACATGTTAATAACGGGTACCATAATCCTTTCTTTGGTCTCTATTAGTGGACGGTATTCAGGCATGAGGGCGTAACTTACGAAGGCCCAGTACACCTTTTTTTCTTCGATGAGAGCCTTCGCAGCTATCTCGGTTGTTGTGGGTAAAGGGTAATAGACAAATGTCACTCCGTTTGCCCAGTAGACGCCTGTTGTTTTTCCTCCAGCAGCGATGTTAGCAAATCGTGCTAGGTCGTCGATGGTTGGAAATCGGGTGCATTCGATGATTACGATTTCTTTGAAGGGTTCACTTTTAATAGTTAGGTTTTCCATATTTCAGACCTCCATCTGCACTCTTGTCGTGAATAAATTAAATAAGAATTTGGGTAATAAATCGGTTGTGGGACAGTAAAGAAATTAGTTGACTATGCTATGGAGGAATGTGTTTGTCAGAGATTCGAGTTGCCATCGTCGGGGTGGGTAACTGTGCTTCTGCTCTTGTTCAGGGAGTCGAATATTACAAGAAGGTAGCGGAAGAGGAGAAGGTTCCTGGACTTATGCACGTCAACTTCGGAGGTTACCACATTCGCGACATAAAGTTTGTGACCGCCTTCGAGGTGAACAAAAGAAAGATTGGAAGAGACTTAGGAGAAGCCATTTTCATAGAGCCAAACGCCTGCGCCAAATTTGCAGAAGTACCCGATCTCAACGTGAAAGTTCTTTCAAGCCCCATTCTCGACGGAGTTGCTCCTCACATGAGGGAATCCTTCCGAATCTACAATGAGAAGGAGACGAAGCCAGTAGATGCGGCTGATGTGCTTAGAGAAGCGGAAGCCGACATGGTGGTAAATTTTCTACCCGTGGGAAGCTACAAAGCTACGCGCCACTATGCTCAAGCAGCCCTAGACGCAGGCTGTGCTCTTGTTAACTGCATACCCGAGTTTGTTGCTTCCAATGATTCTTGGAGTAAAAGGTTTGAGGGAAAGCGGTTGCCGGTGGCGGGGGACGATGTGAAAAGTCAGCTTGGAGCCACGATTCTTCATCGAAACCTGATTAAACTATGCGTAGACCGTGGAATTGAAGTGGAGGAGACTTATCAGCTGAACCTGGGGGGAAACACCGACTTTGAAAACATGACTGTTGAGGAACGGCTGAAAACTAAACGGATAAGCAAAACGGAAGCGGTTACAAGTTTGGTTCCTTACGAGGTTCCAACTAGAATAGGACCGTCAGACTATGTTCCCTTTCTTGGCGATAAAAAAATCTGTTACGTCTATATTCGGGGCAAGAAGTTTGGGAACCAACCGGTTACTGTCAAAGCGAAACTGGAGGTGGAAGACTCTCCTAACAGTGCTGGAGTCGTCATCGATGTCATAAGAGCAGTGAAACTGGCTCTGGATCGAGGAGTAAGTGGTCCACTAACCAGCATCTCTTCCTACGCCTTCAAGCATCCGCCAGTTCAGGTTCCAGACGACGTGGCGAGGCAATGGGTGGAAGGCTTCATAACCGGAAAACGCGAACGATGAGAGGCATATATGGAAGATGGTGGTATTAGGGGGCTTGGGTTCTGTACGGAAATTGATTTCCAGTGGCTGTTATCAAGAATATGTCGTAGAGTGTGCCTGACGTCCAGTTGAAAGGCAAGAAAATTTCTACAGTGTCTCTTTCTGCAATTTGCACAGCGGTTATTTCCTGAGGATTTGCGTTAACGCCGATCTTGAATCTGTTAATGGTAGCGTAGGTTGTTCCGTCGTTGTATACTGTCATGTTTATCCCTTGAATTTCTCCGCTTTGGTAAGCGCAACCTTGAATTTGAAGACTTTCTGTTTCCATGTAACCGAAAGTTAGAGCCCCAGTCCACGCAGCTACAGCAATTGATATAGCAACGGTTACCGCCATTAGAATAATGGCTGCTATAACAGGACTCATCGCCTTATCTTTCAGCTTTAACATGTTGATCCTCGCAACTCAGGTATTCCAAATGTTTATTATATCGTGATATTTAATAAACCTTTTCGCGCATCTGTTCAACAAAAATACAATCGCACATGCATATAGAACATTCTTCTATACCTAATGTCAACTTCACTCGACTTTTCACCTTGGGTAACTTTGGGCTCAAACGATTTTTTTTTCTGTTGTCAAACAAACGAAAGAGATTTCGGTAATTCGGTCCCGAATCATGTTGAGGCTATATATAGCCCCCCTCCCCCTATTCGAGAGACTAGAATACACAAGCCAACCACCCTTAAACGCAGCAGAATAACCAATCGATAAGACTACCGAGAACTTTCTGCCACTCTGTTTCTAAGGATTCCAATATTCTCAATCTCCACCTCAACCAAATCACCTGGCGAAAGAAACTTTTGCTTAGGCTTCATAAAAACTGCAACTCCTGCAGGCGTTCCCGTAGCAATTATGTCACAGAGCTCCAGCGTCATAACGCGGCTCATGTGACGAATCACCTCGTAAACATTAAAAACCATGTTTTTCGTGGAAGAATTCTGCCTCAGTTCCCCGTTCACTCTGGCGCGAACGTTCAGGTTGCTTGGGTCTCCAATTTGATCGGCAGTTGTAATGCAGGGTCCAATTGGTGCAAAGGTGTCGAAGCTCTTGCCTCTCGTCCACTGTCTATCTTTAAATTGGATTTCACGGGCAGAGACATCATTGAAGATGGTGTATCCAAAAACGTATTTTTCGGCTTCCGAAACCGGAATATTTCTGCCCTTTTTTCCTATTACAATTGCTAGTTCCGCTTCGTAGTCTAACTCTTTCACGAAGGTTGGCTGGATTATAGGTTCGTCGGGGCCGATGATTGCTGTTCTGGGTTTCATGAAAATTATGGGTTCGTCGGGTATATCTGCTCCAGCCTCTTCGGCGTGATCTCTATAGTTTAAGCCCAAACAAATGATCTTTGGAGGCGAAGATACAGGAGCTAGAACGGATGCATCGCCTATTTTGGTGGTTGCCTTCCTTTTTTCAGTTTTTGTCGAATTAAGCATCAACTGCTCCACGGTTCGTGTGCCTTCTTCACCTAAACCTATGAATTCTTCGATGGTTGAAGGAATATAGGTTTCCAAGGCACCTGCTAAAATCTGTAAACTTATGATCTCGTCATCAACTAGAAGACCATAAGCTTCAACACCTGAGTGAAGGTAACGAACAAATCTCAAGGTTTTGTGCTTCCTATTCGCATAATTGCGCCTGCATCCTATCTTTTAAGTCGCTTAGGACGTTCAGGCATAGGCCGTTTTGGGCATAAAGGAGACACGCTTTTTCAAGAATGTAAGTTGGTTTTAGAACAGTTTCTAACTCTTTGGCGACATCGTAAACAGTACATTCTATCTCTGGATTAAACATGCATTTCATTTTAACACCATCAGTCACTATCAAAACATTTAGTTAATATACCTATGCGCACGCAAATGAGTGCAAAGATTAAAGTATAGAAGAGAAACCACCTTGTCTGTGACTATTCATGAACTTATCAGCGAAAAATGGCACAGACCTCTTGCAGCAAATAGTTAATCCTTGGTATGAAGCGTTACAGAACCCCGCAGAAACACAACAGCAAGTTCTAAAGAACCTAGTTAAAGGATATGCAAAAACCCTATACGGAAAAAACCATGCCGCCCTCGACGTTGAGGGAGCTGCTGACTTTCGATCAAAATTCCCGAAGGTAAAATACAACGACCTTTGTCCATACTTCGAGGAAGTTGATAAAGGCAACCATGCCATCCTCCTATCTGAACCACCTTTATGCTGGGTTATGACACGAGGCTCTACGGGTACCGCCAAGGTTTTTCCAGTTACGAAGACGCATATTAAACAGATTTTTATCTGCGGGGCACGGGCGCTGGTTAACCACGCCCTAAGAAAGGATGACTTTGAGCTTTTAACTGGAAAGATATTGAACCTCAACTTTCCGTCAACAGTGACCACAATAGACGCAGATGGACAAAAGATAACCTACGGACACAGCTCAGGAACCTATGCAAAACTCAATCCCATGTTAAATCAAGTTAGTCTTTTGCCGCGACAGGAAGAAATTGATGCTCTTGGTCTTGGAATCACGAAACCAGACTGGGAGAGAAGATTTGAATTAGTTTATGAGCGAGCATTGAACGAGCGTGTAGTTGCTGCCATGGGCGTTACACCAGTTATTTTGTCCTTCGGCAGACATGTTAAACGAAGACATGGAAGAAAACCTAAGGACCTGTGGAATTTTCGAGCCCTTGTCTGCACGAGTGTTCGAAAGATACAGTTCAAATACGGGCCTGTTCTTAGAAAATACTTCGGCGAAGTTCCAATAGTCGAAATGTATAGCGCCACTGAAGGCGTCTTTGCGCAACAACTCGACGATTTACCCTATGTCACCCCAAACTATGACAAATACTATTTCGAGGTTGAAACGAGTAAAGGTTTGAAAATGCTCCACGAACTTAAGAGAGGTGAATGGGGAAGAATCATCATTTCATCTTGCCTGTTTCCTAGATACGACATTGGAGACATGATTGAAGCCATGGGAAAAAACTATTTCCGCGTCTTTGGAAGAGCCAAAACCTTAATCATACTTGAACACAGGTTGTACAAGCTTCTGTTTGGGTGGTTTCTCTAGGACTGAGAACTACGGGGGCTTAGGGCTTCTCCTGGAAGCCTTCGTCGCCGCGTAAACTGCAACAAAAATGATAATTATCCCAACCGCTATCAAAAGGATGGCGCCCCAATAACGAGCAGCCGTGGGACTGACTATATTTAGATAAGCCATCACGCCCACAACTATCAAGACTAGACCGCCTATCAGCGGGCCAACATAACCATACTCGCTCTTTTCGTGTTTCTCCGCCTTCTCCGATTTTTCCCGTTTCTCTTGTTTTTCGCCCTTCTCTTCCTTCTCTCTCCGTGCTCGTGGAGGTAAAGGAACAAGGATTGCTCCACATTTAGGACAAAAATTTATTTCTTCACTGACTTCTGCACCACATTTTGGGCAATAAGGCATGTTTTTCACCTCGAACTCATCTAGTCATTTGATTCAACAAGTATTTAAAACACACTCTATGGTTGAAGAAATAGGTGCAATAAAGGATATGAACGGCGTCGCTTATGTGAAGCGTCTTCAGATCGTTAGGGAGTGTCTGCGATATTTGAAGAGATCGGGAAACATGTAATAGGTCGCTCCCTTAAACGCGTAACCCAGAGACTTCGCAATATCAAAACCATCACTTATCCTATTCTGGGTTCTCGTGAAAACCCCAGCCTCCTTTTCATAGCAAATCCTTCCAAACGTTGCCGTCAACCTAGAAATTTTTTGGTCTTCTGCGATTCCTAACTCAGGGTCGTAAGGTCCATTTCCGTTTCTAGACATCTTGCAAGCAATGTTGTACAACAAGGCTATGTTACATCCAGGAACGCTTGCTCCAATCACTGGGATGCCGCGTATTCTGATTGTCGGAAATTTCAGGGAAAGGCGAGTCACGAAGTTTAGTCCCAGAATTCCAAATCTTCTTCCTATGTTAAGACGATCTCTCGGCCTCAAGGAGGGAACGGTAGCGACAACATCTTTCCTTTTAAAGGCGTAGTAAATCACTTTAAAATAATTATCATATTTATCCAATTCAGAAAATAAGTAGGCGTCATCAATTTCGGTTCCTGTAGAAAAAAGAGAGTCAATGTCGTGAAAAACGATTATTCGTCCCTTGGCATGCTTAAAACCCAAATTCCTTCCTATAGCAGGAGAATCCCACCACGAATATTTGATGATTCCAGAGTTCAAAAGTTCCTTTCTATACTCGTCATATTCCTTCGGAGAAACTATCGTTGAGTTGTCTATTTTTGGCAATTCTGCGTTTTCTCCAGCATCAACAATTATGAATTCAATTGCCTTGCTTTTTCCATTCTTTTCTTCGAAAACCTTTTTTGTGATTTCCCAGTTACTGAACGTCTCTTCTAGGGCTTTTCTATCTTTTTCTCCTCTTCCTGTTGTTATCACTGAAATGATCGGTTTTTGCATAAACCTTAGTAAGAAGTGACATAGGTTTTTATTAGTTTTGTATGTCTGGTCAGATTTCAAAGTAAGGCTTCTCAGTCTCGTGGCAAGCGCAACCCATTTTTTCAACGTCTTTGGTATTATATTATGGAGAGGTTTACGTGATCAAAGAAGGCAAAATCAAATTTATTGGCATAGTTGAGGACGCTGGTGAGTTATCGAAAGTAAAAATTTTTCCAGATTTCTGCGATGGTCTGCAACGCCTCAACAACTTTTCTCATGTTATCATTCTATATTGGTTTCATTTGCGAGACGACGAAAAGGAGCGTAGCGTCCTAAAAGTTGTTCCGAGAAGGCATCCAGGCGCACCGCAGGTTGGCGTTTTCGCATCTAGAAGCCCCAGTCGACCAAACCCCATTGGACTCTGCGTCACTGAACTCGTGAAAATCGAAGAATGCACCTTAACTGTAAGGGGTCTTGACGCGCTTCAGAATTCTCCGATAATAGACATTAAGCCATACCTTCTAAGAGCAGATTGCATTCCAAAGGCTCGTGTTCCTGAATGGACAGCAGGTGGACCTGCAACTTAGGTAAATAGAATCTACTTGAAGACGTAAAGTTCTTCCTCATAGCGTCGATCTAAAATTTGACCTGGAGGAAGGCGTGTAATCTGTTTTTTGGACAGATGCTCTATGAGCTTTCTGTTAGCTTTCTTGAGGCTTAATGTGCCTTGCAACCATTCGAGGGGTACATTCACGAAGAGGGGTCTTACCGGGATTACATGGCGTGTTGTCTTGTGGGCGAAAACTTCCCCCCTCAAAGCTACTCTTACTATATCCTTTTTCGAAACTGTGGGTGTCATAAGTATTGAAAGAGTTTTCCCTGAAGATACCTTATCTTGGGCATCGCTCTCCGTGTCGTAGCCTATTGAATAGTCTTCAGACTGGAGTTTCAATTCTATTTGCTTTATTGTGTCGTAGATTTCCTTGATGTTCTTTTGGGGTCCATACACGGCAAAGCATTTTGAGCGTGACACGATTGCAGTTGTCGCTTTTCGTTCATTAACCAGTTTATGGATTGTCTCCCTCTGGTATTCTTCTATGGTAAAACCTAACTCCCTCACAGATTTTACGAGTTTTTCAAGGTTCGAAGAGTGATTTACTACGCGGCACCAGCAACCTACCACTATGTTTGGGTTTTCATATCCAACGAGACAGACTGGTATGAAGCGGCATCCGAGTTTTTGAGCGGCAGCCACTCGATGCATTCCGTCGAGCACGACAAGGGTTTTCGAGTCCACTATTACAGGATGCTTAAAGTAGCCGTCTGCTCTGATGGCTTCTGTTAGCTTGCGAAGGATATCTGGTATTACTTCTTCATGGATGTGCAACTTTTCTACTTTTTCGAGTTTGATTTCAAGCTTGATGTTGGGATGAATTATCGTAAAGGCTTCTGTGGACATGGAACATGCACTCCCCATATTTGCTGCGCAACTGACACCAAGAAAGCAAACATCACAATTTTAATTCTTCTATGCCAATAGCCTCCCACATAAATCTGATGCAGTAGAATAGAACGGTGGATACAAAGACTTTTATCGTTACTAAAGGACGGATGCAAATAAAGGAAAGCTTAAATAAAATTAAACGCGCGCAGAGACAATTCTTTACCCGTAGCACTCATTTCTCAGAATTGATTTCCATCATGAAAACAACGTTTTTGCGGTTGTGGAGCCTTTTGCATTGTATCGCTACAGTGTTTCCGTTTTCACTTATCCACACGACTTTGCCGAAGTGTCCCTCTTCTGGATGAAACTTGTTATCCGCCGGGATCTTCATCCTGTCTCCAATTTTAATTTCCGTTATTAGCATATTCCTCCTAAGCATGTGATGATTGTTTTCAAACCAATAATCATTTCTACTTATGGCACGTAAATTTCTCCTTCTCAATAACATACTACACCTATTAAACGTTGCTTAGAGACCAACAGTAACCGCTATACCCTTCTTTTTTTATTATCTCTTAAACAAGCAATGCGCGCGCACTACTCACTTAATTCATTTTTTATCTGGTTGATTTTTCGTGTTATGGTTCCAATGATGTGACCATTGTTGACGTGCACCATTGGCTTGTTGCATGCGAGACACCTAAAGAGAACCTCAAAGGCTTGCTCAAAGGGTAATGGTTTGCAGCCCTGTGTTTGACAGCTGTAAAACTCGTGGCTTTTCTCATACCTAAGCCGAGTTTCAAGTTTTTCAAGAACCCTCTGCTTCTGGTTAAAGATAAAACCTTCCAGCTGGTCGGGTTGGAGTCTCCAGTGGAAAACAAACCAGCCTGTTTCTTTGTCGCGGGACCGCCTGAGAGCCACAAGGGAGTAGTCATAGAGCCTGTAGAGCGTCTTGCGAACCATATTAAGACGTATTTCTGTTTGATCCGCGATCTGAAAACCCGTGATTTCGTCAACCCCTTCAAGAATCTCAACTACTTTAACAGCTTCGTCGCCAAACAACGCAGCGACATTCTGCAACGTCTCGTCATCCACAAAGAACAATTCTAAAACCACTTCAATTATAGTTGGTTCAGTTACACAATCTCTTCCTTCTCTTTATAAGTTTACATTGAACAGCAAGAGCAATGTGAACAATGAAAGGCGCGCCCGAACTCTAATGGAGATAGCGATGCACAGTTAGAAGACTTAAGATGAACTATTCTAGTTGTGGTCATTGGAATAGAGTTTCAGTCAACAAGATTTTCATTGAACAGAATATTCCCGAACCTAAAGCGCGCGCATCGCTGAAGATAATGTTGAAATCTTTGAAGATTGGCTGATCGGAGGAGCCGAGATTTAGACCATCTTTTTCGACGTCTTCCCTATATATTTAGGGTTTCAAGTTCGAAACACTTAATAAAATGCAAATCACTTCCGTAGTTAGCCTAAAAGAGACGTGAAGAGTTAAAATGTCCAGAGAGTTCCAACACATCATACGAATTGCCGGCACCGACCTCTACGGAACGCAACTGGTAGCTTACGCGCTGACAAACATTAAAGGAGTAGGGATAAGGTTAGCCAACACAATCATCGAAAAAGCTGGCATTAATTCAGAAACTCGAATGGGCTTTCTTTCCGATGCTGAAGTTAAAAAAATCGAAGATATTTTAGAAAAACCTGCGAAATACGGCATACCCGAATGGCTTCTAAATCGTCAAAAGGACAAAGAAACTGGCACCAACCTTCATCTCATCGGCTCCGACCTAGTTCTTCAAACGAAAACAGACATAGATCAGATGAAAAAAATGAGGTCTTGGAGAGGTTTTCGTCACAGTTATGGGTTGAAGGTGCGGGGACAGCGAACGAGAACAACAAGTAGGAAGGGTAAGGCTATAGGTGTCAGGAAAAAAGCGGTGCGGAAACAATAATGGGCGACCCCAAAAAACAACGAAAAAAATTCGAAACACCAAGATTTCCTTGGCGAATCGACATATTGGAAACCGAACTCAAACTGCTAGGTCAATATGGGCTGCGAAACAAAAGAGAAATATGGCGCCACAAAACGTTGCTCTCAAAGTATCGGGAAATCGGTCGATCGCTCTTAGGCATGCCCATTGAAGAACGGAGAAAACTGGAAAAACAACTTCTAGACAGACTTCATCGCCTTGGATTTCTGCCCAAGACCGCCGTACTAGATGATGTTTTAGTTTTATCTTTGGAAGACATACTTGAACGCAGACTTCAGACACTTGTTTTTCAGAAGGGCTTGGCCAAATCCATACATCAAGCTCGTCAACTTATCACGCATGGACATGTTGCCATCGAAGGAAGACGGGTGTCCTCTCCAAGCTACTTGGTTCTTAGGGATGAAGAGGCGAAAATAATCTATGCCCCAAACAGTCCCCTCTCAACCTCTAATCATCCTCTGCGAGAATCCATAGACGTTCCAGCCAAGGCAAGATCAGCGGTTGAGGAGGAAAAGGCGTGAGTAAGAAGGCTGAGAGATGGGCGGTTGTTCATATCTATAGCTCCTACAACAATACTATCATCCATTTCACCGACATATCAGGCGCAGAAACCATAGCAAGAGCTTCAGGGGGCATGCACGTCAAGGCAGATAGATTAGAATCGTCGCCCTACGCTGCCATGCGAGCCGCAGCCAACGCCGCCTCTGTCGCCAAAGATAAAGGAATAACCGCCATACACGTGAAGATCCGAGCACCTGGAGGATCAGGTGCCAGAACACCTGGTCCAGGAGCCCAAGCCGCTATACGAGCCTTAGCAAGGACAGGATTCCGCATAGGCCGCATCGAAGAAGTGACACCAATTCCCCACGACGGAACGAGAAGGAAAGGCGGACGCAGAGGACGCAGAGTCTAACACGTATAATTGGCGTCGAAAAATAACTGGGAAAACATAAGGATGAGTAGTTAAAATATATAACTTATTTCTCTGGAGAACCACAATATTGAAATAATGCCTTTTTCTCCTTTGAAAAGCACAAGCGTCAATGAGCGATTGAAATAAGAGGGCTTGACTGTGGTAGAGATTGAAATCCTTGAAAAAAACGATGATTACATGTGGTTTATTGTTAAAGGAGTTAATGTGCCCTTCGTAAACGCGTTACGCAGAATCATGCTCGCTGAAGTCCCCGCCATGACCATAGACGAATTGGTTATCCTCGAAAACTCTTCCATGCTCAACGACGAGATTCTCGCCCACAGAATGGGACTTATCCCTCTTAAGACAGACCTGGATTCCTACAACCTTCCTGAGGAATGCACTTGCAAAAGCGAGTTTGGATGCAACCTCTGTCGCCTAACTTTGACTCTGGAAGCTGAAGCCACGGAAAAAACGATAACGGTTTATTCCGGAGATTTGAAGTCAGAGAATCCCGACATCACACCAGTTAGCGACAAGATTCCAATAGTAAAGTTGGCTCCAGAACAAAAAATAAAATTGGAGGCATACGCCCGACTGGGGAAGGGAAAAGACCACGCGAAATGGCAACCTGTCTCTATGTGTACCTACAAGTATCTGCCGCAAATTAAAATCGATTTAGAACGATGCAATGCATGTGCCGAATGCGTAAAGTTATGCCCCGAAAGGGTTCTCATCGACATGGAAGAAGGGATAAAAACCCAAAACGTGATCGAATGCACCCTTTGCATGGATTGTGTGGATGTTTGTCCACAAAATCCGTCAGCCATCGAAATATCTTGGGACAAAGAAGCCTTCGTTTTTAAAATCGAATCCACCGGCGCTCTTCCGGTTGAACGAATCCTACTTGAAGCTCTCAATATTCTTGACAAAAAAATTAAGGGCTTCTCTAATCAATTTAAAAAGGGAAGAAAAAGTGAAGAAAGTTAGAGCGACTAATCCAGAGCTAATTGCGTTTATTCGATCTTTAAGAAAAAAATCCCGGGAAAATCAGGTGGAGATATGGCGTTACATAGCTGATCGACTGTCAAGTTCAAGAAGAAGACACATAGCGGTAAACGTAAGTCGATTAAACCGCCACACAAAAGAAGGAGAAACCGTAGCGGTTCTAGGTAAAGTGTTGGGCGCCGGAATAGTTAATCATCCCATCAACGTAGCCGCCTTTGCCTTTTCCGACCAAGCACGATCAAAAATTCTAAAGGCTAAGGGAAAATGCTTGTCGATCATAGCCTTAATGGAAAAAAACCCAAAGGGCACCAATGTGAAAGTCATAGGGTGACTGAAATGGCTTCCAAAAACGCTGTGATTATTGACGCGAAGGGTCTGATTCTTGGTCGAATGGCTAGCATCATAGCCAAACGCCTCCTCCAAGGCGAAACGATTATCGTTGTAAACGCTGAAAAGGCAGCCATATCCGGCAAGAGGTTAAGCATAGTTGAAGACGCTAAGACATTCCTCGAAGTTGGTCACCCAAGAAAGGGTCCCTACCACCCTAGGAGACCTGACAGAATTGTTCGAAGAACCATCCGTGGCATGCTTCCTCGGAAGAAACCTAAGGGACAACAAGCATACAAAAGACTTAAGGTCTACCTTAGCACTCCTCCAGAACTTAAGAATAAAGAATTTCAAACAATATTTGGTGCTAGCGCAGAAAGACTAAGATGCCCATATATAACCGTTGGAGAACTTGCTAAAGAGATCGGATGGACTCCAGAAGGTGAATAAAATGTCGAAAGCCAGAAAAGTTTTAGTATTAAGTGGGAAGCGAAAAACCGCTATAGCCCGAGCAACAATCAGAGCTGGAAAAGGAAAAATCCGCGTAAATAATATCCCTGTAGAAATTTTTGAACCAAAACTCGCCCGCGACAAAATAATGGAACCTCTCTTCCTAATAGAAGATGAAGTGTGGAAACAACTGGACATCAACGTTAAGGTGTCTGGCGGGGGCTTCATGGGGCAAGCTGAAGCTGCACGAATAGCCATAGCCAAATGTCTACTAAAGTGGACGAAGAGCGCCCGTCTTCGAACAACTCTCCGCGATTACGATCGAACCATGATTGCTGGTGACCCCAGAAGAAAAGAACCAAAAAAGTTTGGAGGTCCTAGCGCAAGGACTAGGAATCAAAAAAGTTACAGATGAACGCCATCAGATGCATGGTATTAGGTTAGCCTAAAAATGTCAAGAAGTTTAAACTGAAATGAAGCCGAAATGTATAAACAGGAAGGAAATGCTCGGAAACACTTTATTATCTGAAAGTTAAAATGATGGAAAGGAGGTCGAGTTAAAATAATTATACCAGTACGCTGCTTCACATGCGGTAAGTTAATTGGCGATAAATGGGAAGACTTTACGAGGAGAGTAAAGGCAGGAGAAGACGCAAAGAAGGTTCTAGACAGCTTAGGAGTAACACGATATTGCTGTCGCCGCATGCTACTGTCTCACGTAGAAATCGCCGACGAAATTCTCAAATTTTATGAAGAGAAAGGAAGGAGGAAACAGATTCAACCATTTTAATAGGTGTTCAACATGTCATCCGTCATCGAAGATATAATGGCTCGAAAAATTTTCAACAGTCGAGGAGAAGAAACGCTGGAAATTGACATAGTAACCATGGCAGGGTTTGGAAGAGTCTCTGCCCCCGCTGGCGCCAGCAAGGGCAAGGCTGAGGTAGTTCCGTATCCTGAAGGAGGAGTAGAAGAAGCGATAAAGAAGGTAGAAGAATTAGTTGTCCCTGAATTAATTGGCATGGACGCCGAGGAACAAGATGAAATCGATATTCTTCTTCACGAAATTGACGGAACAAAAGACTTTAGAAATGTCGGAGGAAACACGGCTTTCGCTGTTTCCCTAGCTACAGCGGAAGCTGCCGCAACCTCCTACGGCATGCCTTTATTTCAACATCTTGCCGGCTATCTTGCAAACGAACTTCCATATCCTCTTGGAAATGTTTTAGGTGGAGGAAAACATGCCATCGGAAAGGCGCCAGACATACAAGAGTATTTGGTTGTCCCTCTTAAGGCACCTACCTTTTCAGATGCGGCGAAGGCCAATGTTTTGGTTCATCAAAAGGTTGGTTCTCTCCTTAAAAAAGTGGATAAAAGCTTCACCGGCGGAAGGGGAGATGAGGGCGCTTGGGCTCCCAACATGAAAAGTGAAGAAGCCTTAGAAATTGTGGTGAAGGCTTGCGAAGGAGTTTCAAGGGAACTAGGAGTTGAATGCAGAGCGGGTCTTGATATGGCAGCTTCCACCCTGTGGAGGCAAAAAGAAAAATGTTACGTTTATACTCGAGACGGAATCAAGCGAAATTCTGGAGAGCAGCTGGATTTTGTGCTGCATCTCGTTGAAAAATATAACCTTGCTTACGTTGAAGATCCTATTCGTGAAGAGGACTACGAAAGCTTTGCAGAACTCACTAAAAAGGTTAAGAAATGCCTTATTTGCGGCGACGACTTGTTTGTCACAAACAGGGAGAAGTTAATTCGTGGGATAAAAGTGTGTGCTGCAAACTCTATCATCATAAAAACGAATCAGGTAGGCACCCTCACCGACGCTTGGGAGACCACGAAAGTGGCTAAGAAAGCGCGTTACATTCCAGTTATGTCCCATCGTTCTGGAGAAACGGTCGATGCACATATAGCCCACCTAGCCGTAGCATTCAGTTGTCCAATTATCAAGACTGGAGTGTTAAATGGAGAGCGGGTGGCAAAAATAAACGAACTTATCCGAATAGAAGAAACTCTTGGAAACAGAGCTAAAATGTCCATGTTTTGATTTGTAGGAGGAACGCTTTTGTCAGAAAATGAAGAAGAAGTTGAGATTCCTGTCGAAGAGGAGCTTTTGCTACCTCAAGATACCATGTTATCCGCGGGAATCCACATTGGCACAAGGACGAAAACAAAAGATATGAACCCGTTTATATACCGCGTTAGGGCTGACGGCTTATTTGTTTTAGACGTTAAAAAAACAGATGAACGTATACGGATTGCTGCAAAATTTCTCGCCCGATTTGAACCGTCCAAAATTGCGGCAGTGGCAGCGAGATTGTATGGGCGTTCTCCTGTAGAAAAATTCTGCGAAGTAGTTGGAGCTGTTCCTATAATTGGACGTTTTATTCCAGGTTTGCTTTCAAATCCTCTTTACCCAAACCGTATCGAACCAAGCGTATTAATAGTGTCCGACCCAAAGGCCGATGTGCAAGCGGTAAAGGAAGCCTCAACCGTTGGCATTCCAGTGGTAGCCCTCTGCAGTACCGACAACTATTTTTCCTATGTGGACCTAGTTATCCCCACGAACAATAAGGGTAGGAGAGCCTTGGCTGTGATTTACTGGCTCCTCGCCAGACAAATATTACGCGAAAGAGGTGAAATACCACCAGACGGAGACATAAGTCAGTCCATCGATGATTTCGAAGTAAAGTTGACTAGAGAAGAGTGGACTGAGAAAGTTTGAAAGTTAGACACCCCGCCGTCGCAGGTTCATGGTACGCTGGCAATTCCGTAGGCTTACAAACGCAGATAGAGAAATGTTTCACCCACAAACTAGGGCCTGGTAAGCTCCCAAAAGTTGTAAAGGAAGGCCCTAGAAACCTAGTTGGACTCGTTTGCCCCCACGCAGGATACATGTACTCCGGTCCAGTGGCTGCCCACGCCTATTACGAACTCGCGAAGGACGGCAAACCGGACATCGTTGTGATTTTTAGTCCCAACCACACCGGACGCGGAAGTGCGCTTGCTGTAATGAACGAGGGAGTTTGGCGCACTCCCATGGGTGACGTAGAAATTGACATCCAAACCGCAAATCAGATTTTGAGGGAATCTCACATTATCGATGTGGACGACAGAGCCCACGCTTACGAGCACTCCATAGAGCTTCAGCTACCTTTTCTTCAATATCTCTACGGTTCAGCCTTCAAGTTTGTTCCCATCTGTTTTCTCATTCAAGATCTGGAATCCAGCCGAGAGGTAGGGCAAGCTACAGCGAAAGCCTTGTCAGGGAAAAATGCCTTAGTAATTGCCTCCACGGATATGACCCATTATGAACCTCATGGAATGGCTGAAAAGAAAGACAAGATGGTCATCGAAGCTGCCATCAAAATGGACGAGGAACAATATTACTCTGATGTAGACTCTCATGCCATATCCACTTGTGGTTACGGTCCCACTATCGCCGCGATTACTGCGGCAAAGGAGTTAGGCGCCAAAAAGGCTAAACTGTTATGCTACAAAACTAGTGGTGACATAACCGGCGACTTTTCTGCAGTGGTGGGCTACGCCTCCATTTCATTCATGAAAAGTTAGTTGAGTGAGGTAGCTCTAGCCAATGCGCTTTGCCACTTAAAAAATATTTTATTTAGTTTTTGGCAATAATTGTTTTTAAGGGGTAGTTCCAATGGGAAGAGGTTCTGGCTTCGGAAAAGTTATTTTGTTCGGCGAACACTTCGTTGTTCACGGCGTGCCGGGAATTGTTTCTGCAATTGATTCAACAGCTGACGCAGAAGTGAAAAAAATTGGAGAAAGGATCACTGTAAAAGATGAAAGAAGAGGCGCAAAAGGTTACACTAAACAGAAAAAATTTCAACAGAAAGAGTCAATAGAAAGAATGCTTAAAACAATGAGAATTAGTCCGGAAAAAGCTTCTTTAGAGATTTGGTTGGGAGGAAACCTGCCTAGTTTCAGCGGAATTGGCGCTTCTGCAGCAAGTAGCGTTGCAATCGCTAGAGCTATAGCAGAAGAATTTGAAATGGATTTGCCAGATGAAAAAATTAATGAAATTGCTTATGAAGCTGAGAAAGCTTATGCTGGAACCCCCTCAGGCATTGACAATACCGCAGCAACCTACGGAGGGTTAATATGGTTCAAGAGAAACTTAAGCGGAGGCCTAAACACAATCGAGAAATTAAGCATAAGGGAACCCGTTGAAATAATCATAGGCAACACCGGAATTGTAGCTGACACTAAGGAAATGGTTGCTGGGGTTGCAGCGAGAAAGAAAAGAAATCCCGAAAAATACAATTCGTTGTTCAAGCAAGCAGAAGAGTTAGCGTTCACAGCAAGAAAGACCTTAGAAGAATTTGACTTAAGAAAAGTTGGTAAGTTAATGAACGAAAATCATCGCTTACTGCAGGAAATTGAAGTTTCCTGTAAAGAACTAGATTATTTAGTGAACCTAGCTCGAGAGCAAGGGGCGTTTGGGGCAAAATTAACTGGCGGTGGCGGCGGAGGCTGTATGGTAGCCTTAACTCCAAGAAAAAAATTGCAAGAAGCGGTTGCAACAGCCATGGAAAAGGAAGGATTTAAAGTGTTGCGAACAAAAATTGGTGTTCAAAAAATATAAAGAAAATATGAACCTATTAGAAATAAGGAGGGAGACAATTGGGTTTTAGAAGTTTCTTGGAACAGCTTGGCAAATATGGAGAATTGATAAGAATAAGAAAAGAAGTGTCAACTGAGTATGAGCTGGCGGGGATCATAGACGCTCTCGGCGAAAAACCCGTGTTTTTTGAAAAAGTTAAAGAATCTAGCATCCCCGTTGTAGCTGGCCTTGTTTCTTCCAAAGAACTGATTGTCCGAGCTTTGAACATAAAAAAAGAACAATTATTACATAAGTTATCCAGTGCTATAGAAAATCCTTTACCTCCAGATGTTGTGAAGAAGGGCGAATGCCAAGAAATAGTTGAAAAAGATGTTGATTTAACAAAGCTCCCAATAATGAGGTACACAGAAAAAGATGGTGGAAAATACATTACGTCCGCCATAGCTATAATAAAAGACCCCGAGTTGGGCAGAAACACGTGTTTCCACAGGTTGATGTTGCTAGATAAGAACAGGTTCGTGGCTAGAATCGTTGAAGAGAGAGGAACTGACACCGCCCTTAAAAAGTCTGGTGGCGAACTCGACATAGCAATGTGCATAGGCAACTCAACCGCTGTTCTTCTTGCTGCAGCCACATCTCTGCCAAAAGGCGTTGACGAATTAGGGATGGCTAACGCGTTAGAAAAAACAGAATTGGTGAAGTGTAAAACCATCGATATTGAAGTTCCAAGAGACTGTGAGATTGTATTAGAGGGAAGAATAACAAAAGAAAAAACATCAGAAGGGCCATTCTTAGATGCAACAGGAATCGCTGATAGGGTAAGACAGCAACCAGTGATAGAAGTTAAGTGTATAACTCACAGAGAAAAACCAATTTACCAAACCTTACTTGCTGGAAGAAACGAACATAAGTTCTTGATGGGAATGCCTAAAGAGCCCACAATCTTCAATGAAGTAAACAAATTCTGCGAATGTAAGGATGTTTACATAACTCCCGGTGGTTGCAGTTGGCTCCACGCGGTGGTGCAAATAAAGAAACAGAATCCAGATGACGGGAAGAAAGCGATTAAAGCAGCTTTTGAAGGTCACAGGTCATTGAAGCATTGTGTTATTGTGGATGACGACATAAACATCTATGATCCAAACGATGTTGAGTGGGCCATTGCAACGAGATTTCAAGCAGATAAAGACGCTGTTATCCTACCAAAACAAAGAGGGTCTTCTCTTGATCCATCTGGAGATTTAAGTGAAGGAAAAAAAGCGAGAACATGCAAGATGGGGTTAGACGCAACGGTTCCATTCATAGAAACTGGTAAAGGCTTTAAAAAAGAGCAGTATAGAAAAGTTGACTTAAACAAATTCTTGTGATAAGATGTATCTCACAAAAGAAGAAGAAAGAATGCTGGATGGAGAAGAAGGTTACGCAGTAAAAAAATCCATGGAGATACTCCTTGCCTTAGGAAACATTTACGGCGCCGAAAAACTCATAAAAGTAGGCTCTGTTCAAGTGGCAGGCGTATCATATCATAACCTCGGAGATGCCGGTCTAGAATTCCTAAATGAATTAGCAAAAGACGGACGAGTTAAAGTACTTACAACTTTGAACCCCGCAGGAATGGATTTGGAAGACTGGAAAAAAATCGGAATCTCCGAAGAATTCGCAAAAAAACAAAACTTAGTCATAGCTGCTTTCAGAAAAATGGGCATAATAATCTCCTGCACATGTACGCCCTATCTGATAGGTAACCTGCCAAGATATAGAGAACACATCGCTTGGTCCGAATCCTCTGCAGTTACTTTCGCCAACTCGGTTATCGGAGCAAAAACAAACAGAGAAGGAGGTCCATCAGCTCTTGCAGCAGCTTTCGTTGGCAAAACACCATATTATGGGCTTCATTTGGAAGAGAACAGAGTACCAGACACCCATGTATACGTGAAGGCTAAATTGAAAAAAATCTCAGATTGGGGAGCTCTGGGTTATTGTATTGGCAAAAAAGTACAAAACAAAATTCCATACATAACCGGTATAAAAGACGCGGATTTGGATGAGTTGAAATCGTTCTGTGCCTCAGTGGTGACTTACGGTTCAAAACCACTATTTTATATGAAGGGAATAACTCCTGGGTCTGAAAAACATAAACCTCCAAAAGAGAAAGTCATCATCGAGGATAAAGGCATAAAAGAGGCGTACGAAAGCATTAATGACGACGTTGAAGTCATCGATTTTGTCTGTGTAGGCTGTCCTCACTCTTCCATTAAAGAAATCGCTGAAATAGCAAAACTGTTAGAAAACAAGAAAATATCTCCAAACACTGAATTCTGGGTTGCAACTTCAAGATCAACGAAACAACTCGCTGACAAAAGAAGTTACACGAAAATCATAGAGAACGCTGGAGGGAAATTCGCTTGTGATACTTGTATGGCTGTAGCTCCGCTGAAAGGGAGATTTAGATCTGTTGCAACAACCTCTGCAAAAGGATGCTATTACTCAAGACATAACGATATGAAGACAAAACTGGGAAGTTTAGAAGAATGCGTAGAAGCTGCGGTGAAAGGAAAATGGAGTTAAAAGGAAGAACTATCTCGAAGGGAGTTGCAGAAGGAGAAGCCCTAACCACCACACAACCAATCTCATTTTACGGTGGAGTAGACCCAAACACCAGCGAGATAATAGAAAAAGGACATGAACTGCAAGGAAAGAAAGTGAAAGGAAAAATATTGGTTTTCCCAAATGGTAAAGGATCAACAGTTGGATCTTACACTCTTTACAGAATGAAAGAGAGTGGTATAGCTCCAGCTGGAATTATAAACAAAGAGTGTGAAACTGTAGTCGCTGTTGGTGCAATAATCTCAGAAATACCTTGTGTTGATGGTATCGATATTTCGAAAATAAAAACAGGCGATATAGCTCGATTAGAAAATGGTGTTGTAACAATAAAGAAGTAGGGAGTTCCAATAATCTTTTACAGCTTTTATTACAAGAAAAACCAGCGATGGTGTGAGGGTTGAGCGCTAAGCCAACTGTTCTGAAGCTCGGAGGTTCTGTGATAACAAACAAGGAAAAACCGTTGACTCCCAACTTGCAAGCAATAGAACGACTAACAATAGAAATTTCGCAAGCCAACGTTTCGCCCCTTGTCCTTGTTCACGGAGGAGGTTCCTTCGGGCATCCAGTTGCGGAACAGTATGGAATAAGGGAGGGCTACAAAGATCCGTCGCAGATTATAGGATTTTCGAAAACCCATCAAGCTATGGTCAAACTAAACAAGTTGATCGTGGGTTCTCTAATAAATCATAATATCCCGGCAGTAGGGGTTCAGCCGTCATCTTGTGTAGTCACGAAGGCGAGTCGAATCCAAAGCATGGAAGAGAAACCCTTGAAAAAAATGCTCGAAATGGGTTTTGTTCCAGTTCTTTACGGAGACGCTGTATTCGATTCGGAAATGGGTTTTGCAATATTGTCTGGTGACCAACTAGTTTCTTCACTGGCAATAAAACTTGACGCAACCCGCATTATAATAGGCGTAGACGTTAACGGCCTATACACCGCAGACCCCAAAACAGATTCTTCGGCACGTCTATTTCAACACGTCACCCTCGAAGAATTGAAAAAGCTTGAACACAAAATTGAGGGGTCGAAGGTAACTGACGTAACTGGAGGCATGTTTGGAAAGATGTTTGAATTGACACCAGCTGTAGAACATGGAATCCCAACGACAATCGTAAACGCCACAAAACCCAACAGAGTTTACAAGGCTCTTAAGGGTGAAAAAATCGTCGGAACAATCATTGAAAAAGGTGAAAAAATTGAATAATCAAATTGAAGAAAGAAAAGTCGATCACATTAAAATCTGCTTAGAAGAAAATGTTCAAACCCGACACGCAACCACCGGATTTGAAGACGTTTTCCTTGTGCACAAGGCTCTTCCCGAAATTGAACGAGACAAAATAGACCTTTCAACAACCGTTTTTAACCATGAACTTTCTGCCCCTCTCCTTGTGGGAGCAATGACCGGAGGCACAGCAAAAGCCTTAAAGATTAACGCCGCCATCGCTGAGGCGGTTGAGAAATTGGGTCTCGGGATGGGTGTTGGGAGCCAAAGAGTAGCCATTGAGGACCCAAAATTGGCGAGTTCCTTTGCAATAGTTAGGGATAAGGCGCCAACAGCCTTTCTTGTAGCTAACATTGGAGGTCCACAGCTTGTTGGCGGATACTGTATCAAGGAAGCGAGGAAGGCTGTAGATATGTTGGAAGCCAACGCCTTAGCTATTCATCTAAACCCTTTGCAAGAAGCTATTCAACCAGAGGGAGAAACAAACTACTCAGGCGTTTTCAACAAGATATGTGAAATCGCCCAAGCCCTTGAAGTTCCAGTTATCGTCAAGGAAACTGGCGCAGGCATAGCGGCTGAAGAGGCTAAGGTGCTTGAAGAGGCTGGTGTTGCGGGTATCGACGTGGCTGGAGTTGGCGGAACAAGTTGGGCAGCAGTGGAATATCATCGAGCGAAGAGGCTTAAAGATGAGTTTCGTCAAAGGCTGGGTGAAACCTTTTGGGACTGGGGCATACCCACCGCCGTAAGTCTCGTAGAAGTGGTTCAATCAGTTCATCTAACAGTCATAGCCTCAGGTGGAATACGTCGCGGAACCGATGTTGCAAAGTCCTTAGTCTTGGGCGCAAGTTTGGCCAGCATGGCTTCACCAATTCTGCAGTCAGCCACAAAAGGTCCGGAAGAAGTTAAGAAGGCGCTTCAATTCGTGATTGAAGAACTGAGAAACACCATGTTCCTTGTAGGAGCAGAATCCATCCAAAAACTACAAAAAACGTCAGTCGTGTTAACTGGAAAAACTGCTGAATGGTTAAGGATGCGTGGCTTTAAACCTGAACTTTACGCGAGGAGAAAAGCGTAAACGAAAAACAGATTAACAATTGTTGTTAAGGATACGGAGTAGTAAAAGATGTTTGTCTAGGAAGTGTTGGGGGCAACTCAAATTAAAATCGAAAACAGCAGAAAAATCAAAGTTTTCATAAGTTCTTTGGAAGAAGAGCTGGCTTGTGAAAGAGAATTCGCAGCTAGAGCAATTGAAGAAATATATCTTGAGCCTGAAGTTACTGTGAAACCTGTAAGATCGGAAGAGTTTCTTGCCACTTATCGTTCAAAGGAATATCTACATCAACTTAAGGAATCAGATCTCGTCATTTTGATACTTTGGAAAGGAATAAGCACTCCTGTCAAGGAAGAGATAGAGGAAGCGGAAAGACTGGGAAAGCCTCTTTTAGCCTTTGTTAAAAGAGCTGACAGAAAAGAGCGAAGTGACCAATTGACCAGCCTCCTAGAAAGGTTAAAAATGCATGTTCAATATGCCCCCTTCGAAAAAATGAGGGATTTTGAGAGATATGTGCAGAATAGTGTAAAAGATGAGATTACTAGACTATTCTTTGGTGCTCCAAAGACATTTGACACCATTAGAAGTATCTATGAATATGCGGCTAAGATAATATCGAAAACCCAAAATGAATTGTATACTGTGGAGAGAAATTCGATGCTTTTGCTAGATTCGCATAGGATTTTCCCAGAACACGAAAGGTTTCATGAGATTTTAGACGATTGGATGCACAAACAGTTGTTTCCTCGTGGAAGTAAAGGGAGGTTCTATTCATTGTATAGTATAAAACAAACTAAGGAAGAAATTGATGAAATAAGGAAAAGTGGAAAAGGCAACTTGCTTGATCAGGTAGAAGATAAGCTGCGAAGGTACCACGAGTTGCAAAAAAGTACGAATCGGAGATTCAGAATACATTCAGTTAGAGGCAAAGTCAATCCGTTCATTGTCGGTGACAATGAGTTCGGAATATGGTTTATGATCGGAAGAGCACAATTAGGAATTAGCTTTGAGAACAGAGAAGTTGCTAGAAAATGGAAGGATGAAATCGAAAAACTAACTCAAGAACAAAAAAGCTTGAATACTATGTTGGAGGAACTTGGTCTAGCGTAAAGAAAAGACGCTTGGAAATGAGTTTAATTGACGTTCACTTAAGAATCAGGAGAAATCCCATATGAACAAGAAAGGAAAAAATGGTTTCCTAGAGGCCGTAGATAAGCGTAAGAAGAGAGTCACTGAATATCTACTCAGTGAAGAATACCAAAAGCTTTTTTCCCCCCCGAATATTCCAGAGGAAGTATATAAAGCCGCAATTGGGGAAGAAAAAACAAAGGACGGAACTTGGCACTGTTACATACGACGAGGCGGTAAGGCTCTCAGACCTGCTGTTCTGCTTTTCTCTTGCGGTGCAGTAGGTGGTGATGAAGAAAAAGCAGTACCAGCAGCAGCAGCTGTTGAAGTTTGGCACACATTCACTTTAGTCCATGACGACATCATTGATCGAGATGCGCTAAGGAGGCACGAAAAGACAGTTCATGAGTTTTTCTCTGATATTGCGAAAAATAGAGGAATGCCTGACAAGGAAGCGAAACATTATGGCACTTCTATAGGAATACTTGCTGGAGATTTGCTAAATGGATGGGCCAAACTTCTTCTCAGTGATTTGCATACGAAATATGGTGTTGACTCTGAAGTTGTACTCGCGTTGATCCGTGAGTTGGAAGGATACGTAACCCTGTCTTTAGCAGCCGGACAAACAAAAGACGTGTTTTTCGAAACAAGGCCGATAGGTGAAATAGGAATAGATGATATTGTTGAAATGTTACGTCAGAAAACTGCAGCATTATACGAATTTTCTGGAAGGGCAGGAGCCATGATCGGGCTTAATACCAAGAACAGAAACCATAGGCTCGTGAAAATAATCGCTGACATCACGTGTAAATGTGGCATTGCATTTCAACTTCAAGATGACGTCCTTGGAGTTGTCGGAGAGACAGAAAAAATGGGCAAACCCGTAGGATCAGACATTATCCAAGGGAAAAGAACAACAGTCGTCCGTTACGCGTGGGAAAATGCAAATGAAAAGCAAAGAAAAAGACTCGAATATTCACTAAGATTAAGGGACCGCTTAACAAAAAAACAATTACAAGAAACTACGACGCTATTGAAAAACCTCGGTGGTATTTATGAGACAAACAAATTGGCAAGGGGATACATCGATGAAGCTGCGAAACTGCTAATCGAAGTCCAATCAACAGTGTATTCTCGAAAATATCTTAATCTTCTTCAGAGTTGGATTGACTTTATGATTAGCAGAAAGTTTTAGGCGAACTTATCTTAGACAAAGATAATAGCTTGTAGATAGTTTACAAGGGGGCAAGCCTTGACTCTAGATGAACAAATGGAAATCAGACAGGTTATTCAAAAAATTGCGCTTCTAAACGCGCTTCGTTACGGAGGAAAGGCTCAACCAAAACCTATTCTAGGCAAGTTACTCGGTGAACACCCCAATCTTAGAGGAAAAATAAAAGAGGTCACTCCCATCATCAATGAAGTTGTTCAAGAAATTAACAAACTTTCCTTAGAAAAACAGAGGAAGATAGTGAAGGAAAATTGGCCCGAAGTTTTAATCAGCGAAAAGGTTGAAGAAAAAAAGATTCTTCCACCGTTACCAAATGCTGAAAAATATAAGCAGATTGTCACCCGTTTTTCACCTAACCCCGACTTCGTTCTGCATCTAGGCTCGGCTAGAGCCATAATTCTCAGCTACGAATACGCAAAAATGTATAATGGCCTATTTTATCTCCGCTTTGAAGACACAGACCCCAAAATGAAAAAACCAAAGTTGCATTTTTACGACTCCATACGAAAAGACTTAACTTGGCTAGGCTGTAAATGGAACGCCGAATTCATTCAAAGCGACAGACTTCCCATCTATTACGAACAAGCTGAAAAAATCCTCAAAAACGACCACGCATACGTTTGCACCTGCAAACGCGAGGGCTTTCAAGAAAAAGTGAGAACTAAACAACCTTGTCCATGCCGCAACTTAACACCCGACGAAAACCTCCTTCGCTGGAAGCGCATGTTGAATGGAACATACGATGAAGGAGAAGCGGTGGTGAGAATTAAGACCGATATAGATCACCCGAATCCAGCTGTTCGAGACTGGCCCGCGCTAAGAATCATCGATACCAACAAGTATCCTCATCCTAGGGTCGGTAAACAATACCGCGTTTGGCCCCTATACAATTTCGCCTGCGGTGTAGACGACTACCTTATGGGCATAACCCACGTCATAAGGGGAAAGGAACACCTAACCAATCAGGCAAGACAAGAGTACATGTACCAACACTTCGGATGGAAATATCCAGAAGCTATCCATTATGGCAGGCTAAAGATAACCGGAGCATCCCTAAGCAAATCTATAATTCTGCAAGGGTTTAGAAATGGGCTTTTCAAACACTGGGATGACCCTAGACTTGCCACTCTAGCCGCTTTGAGAAGGAGAGGAATAACGCCGGAGGCAATCCAACATTTGATAATTGACGTTGGTCCCAAGACAGCAGATGTAGTTTTAAGCTGGCAAAATCTATACGCGTACAACAGAAAAATAATTGATCCGGTTGCAAACCGATACTTCTTTGTGCACAATCCAAGAAAGCTAACCGTGAAAAACATTCCACACGCCTTTACAGCTCAAGTTCCTCTACATCCAGATCATCCTGAAAGGGGCTTCCGTTCCTTCAAGATAAAGCCGGAGAAGGGAGAAGCGTCTTTTCTGGTTTCAAGCGACGATGCGGGCATCCTGAAAACAGGTATAAAAGCGCGGTTTATGGAGCTCTTTAACTTCCAAGTTGAAAAAGTCGAAAAGAACGCGATTCAAGCTATTTTCCACAGCGAATCTTATGAGGAAGCCAAGAGACTTGGGGCTACTTTAATTCATTGGATTCCTGTGGACATAGGTATTCCATGTGAAGTTGTGATGCCTGACGCTTCTGCGGCGATAGGCATCGCTGAGGATGCTTGTAAGGCTTTGAGTCCAAACGAAATCATTCAATTTGAGCGTTTCGGCTTTGTTCGAGTTGACAATGTAAACAAGAAGTTAACCGCGTATTTTGCACATCGATAGTGAATCTTTTCTTCAACGGTTTGGTTACGCCGTCTAGAAGTATGTTGTTTAGGGTCGAAACATTCATAAACCCTGTCGTTGATAAAACTCAGCACTTAAAAGGGTGAGGCTTATGTCAAGGCCGTTTTACGCAAAATTTGAAATCCCTAAAGAGGTGGCAGATGCAGCCTATGAAGCCCTGCAAATAGCCAATCAAACAGGCTCAGTCAGAAAAGGCACCAACGAAACAACAAAAGCTGTGGAGCGTGGACAGGCAAAACTCGTCGTAATCGCCGAAGACGTGGATCCACCAGAAGTCGTGGCTCATCTCCCTCTCCTCTGCGAAGAACGCAAGATCCCATACGTGTTCGTACCCAGCAAAACAAAACTTGGAACCTCCGCCGGTATAGATGTTCCCGCCGCTTCAGCATGCATCAGTGAGGTTGGCGACGCAGTAGCTTTAATAAAGGAAATTTCCAGTCGAATTGAGGAACTGAAAAAGAAGGGCTCCAGTGGATGAGCGAGAAAGAGGCAGAAGAGGAGCTAATTCCTGCCGAAGTAATTCAAGTGATTGGTCGAACAGGACTTACTGGTGAAATTACTCAAGTCAGGGTTCGAGTGCTTGAAGGAAGAGACAAAGGGCGTATCATAACAAGGAACGTTAAAGGTCCAGTGCGAACTAATGACGTTCTCATGCTGAGGGAAACTGAAAGAGAAGCCAAGAAACTTAGACGTTAAGAGATGGTTGCCAGTGCCGAGACTCAGACTATGCTCCTTTTGCGGTAATGATTTTTCACCAGGCACCGGCATCATGTACGTGAGAAACGACGGAACAATTCTGTGGTTTTGTTCAAGCAAGTGCAGAAAAAGTTCCGTTGAGTTAAAACGTGATGCCCGAAAGGTTCGATGGACGAAATATTTTGGAAAGGAAGAAAAAGGGAAAGCTTGACTGCGTGAGACCGTCCTTTTATAAGGTAGAAAAAAGTTATGAAGAAGCAAAAGTGATGAGTAATGAACATTGTTATACTGGGTTCTCCCGGAGTAGGCAAAGGTACCTACGCCAAAATCCTTTCAGACAAACATAATATTCCAAGAATCTCAGTTGGAGACCTTTTTCGCAAAGCCATAAGGGATGAAACAGAACTTGGCAAAAAAATAAAAAACTACGTATCCCGTGGAGACTTGGTTCCCGACGAAATTGTCATTGAACTAGTAAAGGAGAGGTTGCGAAAGGATGATTGCAAAAAAGGATTCTTACTCGACGGTTTTCCAAGGACAATTGCCCAAGCAGAAGCTATGGAAAAATTTAAAAAAATAGGTAAAGTCTTGAATTTTGTCGCTTCTGATTGGATCATCATGTCCAGACTTGGTGGAAGAAGAACCTGCAGAGAATGTGGAGCTATATATCACGTAAAAGAGATTCCTCCAAAAGTTGAGGGGATATGTGACCGTTGTGGTGGACAACTTTATCAGCGCTCAGATGAGACGCCTCAAGCCATCAAAAATAGGTTACGGGTGTACCGTGAAAAAACAAAGCCTGTGATTGGTTACTTTAGAAAGAAGGATTTACTTGCTGAAATTGACGCAGAGTATCCGTTTGAAGAGGTGGATAAAGTAATTTCTCAATGCGAAAAGCATCTTCAAAAACCGGATGCGGATTTACGGAAGTGACCTTGCAACTTTCTTCCGCGTGCACATGATTGACATTTTGATGTTTAATTTCTAAGACTATTTGCAGATTAAAATTTATTATTCGATTTTCTTAATTAACTAACCCTAGCGAAATAGTTTATAACTTTGATGCGTCAATCATGATGGAACCTAATAGTTGCTGTTTCCAACAGTCAACAGTGAGGAAGGCTACATGCCCGTAAGGCAACCCATCGTGTGCGTGCTAGGTCACATCGACACCGGAAAGACTCTATTGCTAGATCGCATCAGAAAAAGCACTGTCCAAGCTCGCGAAGCCGGAGGCATAACCCAACACATCGGGGCAAGCTTCTTTCCAGTTAAGACCCTTACCAAGGTTTGTGGGCCTCTCCTAAAAGGGCTAAAAAAGAGAGTGCGAATTCCCGGATTGCTCGTCATTGATACGCCGGGTCACGAAGCCTTCGCCAACTTAAGGAAAAGAGGTGGCGCGGTGGCAGATATTGCAATTCTTCTGATTGACATTCTAAGGGGGTTTGAGGCTCAGACGTATGAGTGCATCGACATCCTAAAGGCGAGGAAAACTCCCTTTCTCGTAGCGGCAAACAAAATCGATCGCCTACCAGGGTGGAAATCCAAGCCTGACGAAATGTTTTCAGCGTCCTACCAAGATCAGGACCCTTACGTTCGCCAAGATCTAGATGAACGTTTATACACAATTATTGGAGCTTTTTCTAGACTTGATTTTAAATCAGACCGGTTTGACAAAATATCTGATTTCACCAAAACCGTAGCAATAATTCCGACGAGCGCCAAAACAGGGGAAGGTATACCTGAACTTTTGTCAGTTCTTGTGGGCTTGACTCAACAATATCTGCGCCCCAGCCTCCAGGTAACAAAGGGACCCGCTAAAGGAACGGTTTTAGAAGTTAAAGAGGAACCTGGACTCGGTATCACCGTCAACATCATCATTTATGATGGAGTGCTTCAAAAAGGTGACATCATCGTCGTGGGTGCCAAAGAAAAACCCATCGTGACCAACGTTCGCGCTGTCCTTCTGCCTAAGCCTTTAGACGAGATCAGAGACCCTCGGGATAAATTCTCCTCAGTGAACACCGTTTCAGCTGCGGCTGGAATAAAAATTGCAGCGCCAAACCTTGAAGAAGCCTTAGCTGGTGCACCTTTATACGTAGTTTCCTCTGAAGCCCATCTTGAAGAGTATATTACATCCGTTTCTGAAGAAGTTGAAAAAATTAGAATTGTTACTGATGTGGAAGGTGTTGTGCTGAAAACCGACGCGTTGGGGTCCCTTGAAGCCATTGCCGAGAGTTTGAGACGAAACAATGTTCCGATAAGGTTGGCGGATGTTGGCGATGTTTCTAAGCGAGATGTCACTGAAGCTGTTGTTGTAAAGGAACATGAACCACTTCATGGAGTTATATTGGCTTTCAATGTGAAAGTGTTGCCAGATGCGGAAGAAGAAGCGAAAAATCGGGGTGTTTCTATCTTTAGACACAACATCATTTACCATCTAATTGACGATTACCTCCAATGGGTTAAAAGTAAGAAGGAAGCACAACTTAAAGAAGAGTTTGACAAACTAGTCAAGCCAGCTAAGGTAAAGTTTCTTTCTGGCTACGTGTTTAGGAAAGCGAAACCCGCTATAGTTGGAATAGAAGTTTTGGCAGGGCATATCCAACCAAAATACACCTTCGTCAAAGAAGATGGAAGAGATGTCGGTGAAATCATGCAAATTCAGGACCGCGGCCAAGCAGTTTCAGAAGCTAATACTGGAATGCAAGTGGCTGTTTCATTAAGTAAAGCGATTGTGGGACGCCATATTCATGAGGGAGACGTGTTCTACGTTAGGGTGCCTGAAGCCCATGCCAAAATCTTGCTGACGAAGTTTCAAGATCGATTATCCTCTGAAGAACTTGGAGCGTTGAATGAGCTAATAGAAGTGATGCGAGGTAAATCTCCTTTCTGGGCAGCGTAGCCTAGGAACGCTGTGAAGATGTAAGTGATTTTACATCCATAGACTTTATTAAGTCTTGCTATACAATATATTCTCGCTATGAAAGATTCGCGAATCGGCTTCGTTAGCTAATTCCTTAGCGGAAGAACTATAACACGGAGTAAACGTGAGGGCTAATGAAAATCAAATCAAATTCGGTGCAGGAAAAAAAACCATCTGTTTTCCGAGAAGTCTATCCCATCCATGAGCCTTACGTCTACGCCGCAGTTGTTATGGAACCAAACACCCAAAGAATAAGATATGAAGTAATTGAACCTACCCTCCTTACAGAAGAAGAAGACCAACTAAAAGAAATCAAAGCCATACTAATTGAAGAAATTGACGTCAACCTCAAAGAAATTGGAACACGAGATAAGGCTGAGGATTATCTTAAAAACAAGATTCGCGAAATCATCAAAGACTATCAACTAAAAATCGCTGAGGAAGCCATAGACAAACTCATGTACTACATTATACGTGACTTCCTTGGCTACGGAAAAATCGATCCTCTCATGAAAGACCATCTAATCGAGGATATCTCAGCAGATGGAGTCAACATACCCATTTACGTTTGGCATCGTGCATATGAATCCATATCCAGCAACATTATCTTCAATGATGTTGACGAACTAAACTCCTTCATAGTCAGGTTAGCCTACCTAGCGGGAAAAAACATCTCCTTTGCGATGCCGATACTTGACGCCTCCCTCCCCGATGGAAGTCGCATCCAAATGACATATGGAAAAGAAATCACCCGAAGAGGATCAACATTTACAATTCGTCGCTTTCGCGTTGACCCCCTAACCATTTCAGACTTACTATCCTTTAAAACTATGTCATCTGATATGGCTGCGTACTTCTGGTATGCAATCGAAAATCGAGCATCTGTCCTCGTAGCTGGGGGTGTGGCTTCAGGAAAGACAACCGTTCTTAACTGTTTGTCAATGTTCATCAAACCTGGATTAAAGTTAGTAACAGTAGAGGACACCGCTGAACTCAACTTGCCCCATGAAAACTGGATTCCGTCGGTTGTACGAGCAGGTTTTGGACAAGACGGAAAAGAAACGGGTGCTATTACGCTGTTTGACCTTTTGAAGGCAGCAGTTAGGCAGAGACCCGACTACCTAATTGTAGGCGAAGTTCGCGGTGCAGAAGCTTATACCCTCTTCCAAGCAATGGCTACCGGTCACTTAGGAATGGGCACGATCCATGGTGAATCTGTAAGCTCTGTAATGCATCGTTTGGGGTCAGAACCCATGAACATTCCGAGGCCCCTCCTTACAATGATCGATGCTGTAATGGTTCAGTTGCGAACAGAAGTTGATGGAAAACCTGCTAGAAGAACCCGAACGGTGACAGAGATTGTTGGTTTAGATCCTAGGACGCAGGAACTCTTAACCAATGAAGTGTATCGATGGGATGCAAAAAGTGACGTCTTCTTGTACTCTGGTCGCAGCTACATTTTGGAAGAAAAAATGAAACGTCTGGGGCTCAGTGAGAAAGAGGTTCAAGAGGAGCTTCATCGAAGAAAAACAGTGTTAGACTGGATGGTGAAAAAAGGTGTCCGCAGATACACCGATGTAGTCTCCGTCATCAGAGAGTACTACGCTGATCCTGCCCGCGTTTATCGGAAGGCTAGGTTGGGAATGCAATGACTTTAAGCAAAATCAGGAAGAGAATCAAAAGAGCTTATAGACGCGTCAAAAACGTCTTTCGCCCAATTTTCTCTCCCATTACGCATCGCTTTCACCGCTGGATCGCGAGCCTTCGATTAGGTGCTACGAAACCTCAGGTTTTTGCTTATCAACTTATTGGAGGAAGAACAACCAGATTTTTGCCCTTGTTCAAAGATTTGAACGTGAGCTTGCGGAAATCCGGAATTAAGGTCAACTTCAAGGCGTACGTTAGCACGGTTATTCTGACAGCTTTGCTGATTTCCATTTCAGTTTTGATTGTTGTTCCTTTGCTCTTAATTTTAATTTTTAAGCTCTCCCTCTTTTCGTCTCTTCTTTTTGGAATAGGAGCAGGCTTGCTTGCAGGAGCCTTAACTGTAATCGGCTTTTATTTTTATCCCATTTATCGCGCAGATAGCTTGAAGGGAACCTTAGAGGATGGTCTTCCCTTCACTGCGGGGTACATGTCAATTTTGGCTGGTGCTGGTGTGCCGCCGGACTTCATATTTCGTTCTTTAGCTCAAGTTGACGCTTCGTTGGCGGTTTCTAATGAAGCTAGAACCATAGTGCGGGATGTAGAGCTTTTCGGCTTTGACGTTATTTCAGCTTTAGAATCTGCTTCTAAGCGAACGCCTTCTGAAAGGTTTAAAGAGTTCCTTGAGGGCTTTATTGCTACAACGCATTCCGGAGGAAGCTTGGTAAAATATCTTAGAGATCGCTCGCGTCAATATATGAAATTAAAGCGAATTGCACTACGTAGATTTTCGGATACTCTTTCGGTTTTGGCAGAGTTTTATGTTACTCTAATGGTTGCTGGTTCTCTCATCTTCGTGGTTATGCTTGCAGTGATGTCTATGCTGGGTGGAGGCGGGTTTGGAATGCTTGACTCACGTCTACTGTTGTATCTTCTAACGTATCTCGGCTTACCGATCGGATCGATCGTTTTTCTCATAGTACTAGATATGATTTCGCCGAAGCGGTGAAAATATGCCTAAAATTGGAAAGTGGGAGAAGAAAATCGCTTGGATCGTGTCCAGTGTCCTAGGGGTTATCATAGTTGTAACCGCATGTATAACGCTTCAGGGTAGTCCTCTCTTCGATGAGTATCTGTTGCTGGCGGTAGTGATTACTGTTTTTCCTCCGGCGGTGCTCGATTACGTGGATTATCTGTGGAAGAGGTCCATAGACAAACATCTTCCTGATCTCTTTCGAAGTATAGTTCAAGCTCAAAAAACTGGCATGACCCTGCCGCAAGCCCTAGAAGAAGCCTCTAAACGACGCTATGGACCTCTAACCAAAGAGCTGAAGAAGATGGTAGCGCAAATGAGTTGGGGGGTGCCCTTCGAGAAGGCGCTTCAATCCCTAGGCGAGCGCGTTGACACGGCTCTCGTAAGGCGAACGATTCCTTTAATCCTTGAAGCCAGCAGATCGGGAGGGCGGGTTGAAAGGATCTTTGATCCGATGGAGAAATTCGTGCAGACAACCTTAACGTTTGATCAGGAGCGTAAAACTCAAACGAGACCTTATGTCGCAATTATCTACGTCGCGTTTTTTGTCTTCCTCTTCACCATTGTCATGCTTTTCAAATCTTTTTTTGTCCGCATGACGGAGATGTCTACCGCACAGTTTGCCGCCATAATGACGCCTGAAGAAGCTAGGAGGGTTTTCTTTCATATGAGTTCCATTCAAGCTTTTTTCGGTGGTCTAATGGCTGGAAAAATGGGTGAAGGAACCGTTGGCGCCGGTTTAAAGCACAGTGTTATTCTTCTAACGTGTGGATATCTGTTCCTCAAGTTTATAGCATAATGGTGGAATCAGTGAGAAACATATTACGAAACAGAAGGGGAATAACCCCTGTCTTAAGCAGTCTCTTGTTAATGGTTATTGCAGTCGCTGCCATGTCAATTGCAATGGCAGCCACGTATGTTATCACGGACAATCTTCACGATACAATGGGTGAACGCTTTATTGTAGAGGACGTTTGGTTTACAACTGGACAAATTTCGATTTATCTTCGCAACGTGGGCAAAGTTTCGATTAAAATAGCCGCTGTATACGTGAATCATACGTCCCAGTCTTTCACACCTCTTGAGTTGGAAGAGGACAAGCATGGCTGGTTAAACGTTACTTACAGTTGGAGTTCTAGCTCGGTATATCACATTAACGTTGTAACCAATAGGGGGACCAAAGTTGTGGACTATTACATGTCTCCGTCTTAAACGGGATCGACGTGGTGTCAGCAACATAATTGTCGTCGTGCTTAGCCTAGTGATTATTGTAGCTATTATAGCGAACGTTGTCTTATGGAGTTACGAAATGAACCAGTTGGACTGGGAGAAGATAAAGGAGGACATGAGCATCACCAACGTTGAGCGTATTAGCCGCTCTTCTTGGTTTGTGACTCAAAGCGAATACACTGTGAACACAGGCAGTCACATAAGTGGCACATATACAGACACGCAGGTTGTCGACGACCAGTATGAAAGATTTAGAGAGACTTCATCTGGAACAGCTTCACAATGGGAATATGCTGAGTCTTTGTCTGAATCTTCATCTAGTAGCACCTCTTTTACTGAAAAAGTAAGGTTAACTTTTACTCCAAGCTCGGTTGGCGATTGGTTGGTTATCATTACTTTTCAAGCAAGACATACCGATACAGGTGACAGTTTTGAGGTTCGAGGACAATTAGACGACGATTCTGCGAAGATAATTTGTCTTCCCAACCAGGAACCGGAGATAAACGATCCAACTCGAGAATACAGAACCTTCGGGCACTTCAGAGTTTTCCAATACTTGTCTACATCAGAGCATCATATAGATGTGGATTATCGTACCCAAGATTTCGGCACTACGATGTACATCAAGAATGTGAGGATTGTTGCAATTCAAATAGAAGACATTGATAACGTGAAAAACGTCTATGCCGAATATGAAAATCAGGTTTCAGATCCGGGGAGCGGCTTTACCGACTATGCAGAAGTCACCATAACTCCAACTGATGACAACAAAAAATACTTGGTAATTGGATGTGCCGAAGTACAGCCTTCTTATTCTAGTTTGTATTACTCAGAAGCGCGCATATCAGTAGATGACACAAGTTATTATCCTGAAGAGGCACCTACGGGAGTTTATTTCAGAAGCACTACAAAGGACACTGGAGACTGGTTTCCGTTAATGACAAGTGCTGTTATAACCTTGTCAAGCGGTTCCCATACCGTTGCATACCAGTTGAAGGGTGCAAGCTACGCCGATTTTAGAAGAATAAGAATTTTTGTGATGCGTCTCGACGATTTATATGCTTATGAATACGTGAGAGATGGCTCTGAAACCAGTACAACGAGTACAAGTTGGCAGACAAAAAGCACCTTGTCATTTACCTCTTCGGCGTCAGATTACTTAATTATTTCAACTATGTCGGGACAACTTGATGATAGTGGCGACTCTTTCCAGAACCGATTTACTATAGGCGGTTCTTCTGAGATAGACCATTTCGAGGAACAAAGCGACGGATCTTATGGGTCGATGCAGTTTGCTGCCATTAAGACCTTGGCAGCTGAGGCGCAGACTTTTAGAACGGAATACCTAACGCTTAGTAGCTTCGATGAAGCTAGAGTTAAAGCTTCGTCTATTATTGCAATTAAGAAACCTAGTGCAACTAGTAACTATGGACTTGACGTTAATGGCAACTTTGTCGTAGATATGTCCACCTATCCTCTAGATTCAATCCAAACAATTGAAATACAACTGAGGTATAAGGCTGAAGACGCTGGCGAAAAGTGGTATCTGAAAGCCTACAACTGGTCATCATCAACCTACAGCGACAGCGGTTTCAACTCTACTGCAGGCCACACGCCGACAACTGGATGGGATTACTATGCCCTGAATCTCACAGACAAGTGGCAAAGTTACGTGCAAGACAACGGTACAATGTATTTTAAGTTTGTGGACGACGGCGCTGACAGCAACCAAACTACCATAGACATCGACTTTCTAGGGCTAAGGGCTGAAATCGATGGGACGCGTTTCACATTAGAAAACGAGGGAGCCTTAACCTCCCATCTGGTTTCACTATGGGTAAACAACTCAACGAGCCATCAGCGCTATGACATAAACGTTTTTGTAAATTCGGCAGAGACCAAAATCTATCTTCGCATTGACATCTCTTTACATACAAGCCAATATACGGTTAAGGTTGTAACAGAGCGCGGAAATACAGCAGTCTACACGGGAAGTTAGCCTATTTCTTTTTCTTCATACAAACCTTCTCAAGTGTTTTTATTATCTCTTTCTGATCCTTAGCCTCAACCAACTCTATCTTATAAAGAACCGCCAGCTTCTTGCCGTTTTCACTAATCCTTGGAATCGCAACCAAACATGCCCTGTCTGGAACAACATCATAAGTTTTAGCGAACATAGCAATGACTGGCTGCTCAGAAACGATTTCATCTGTTGAGGTCGCAAGGTCAATCACGGTTATGTTTCGTTTCACTCCAGGAGGAGAAGCAGTTATGTCAAACCTGTGACTCGCGCCAGATTTTCCCTTCAAAAATCCAGGGCTTTCCACCTTGAATCCACGGCCTTCCAAGAACTCTCTTATTGGAGCAATTAGAATCCAGCCTAGAGTCGCCTCTTTCATGACTTCAGGGGTCAAACTGTAGGCGTATGCGTTCTTGTATAGAGCCTCTTCAAACGTGAAATTTTCGCGGCATTCACGACAGAAATGGGCTGGAACTGGAATGTCAAAGCTTTTGCCACATTCATTGCATGTACACCATACTCCAGCTTTGTGATAATCTACGTCTGGTTTAGTCAGTTCTTTGCGGCATCTTGGGCAGACAAGTTTGTCGTCTTTTATGAATTTTTCTTCGACGTCGATGTATCCACATTGTATATGTTCAATTAAAGCGCTCTTTCTGATGTCGAAGGATTTGCAGTGGGGACAACAGTAGTGCATGGAAACGTTAGCTGCATCACAAGATGGACAATAGACGATCTTGTCGTAAAGCTTCCTCTTCAGAACATCAGCCTCAAACAAGCTCTGCAAAAGTTCGTCGGTGCTAGAGGGGTCGCCCACGATTGCATCAACAACTGGATATCTATAACCGTACTTAGGATCATAAACCGGATTCAATTCACTAAGCTCACCGGTCACAAACTTGCTGATAAGCAACTGCACATTAAGGTCTTTGTAGAGCTTAACCCGCTGATCTTTCGAAACTTTCGACATGAGCTTTTTCCTTCTGTGACTTACGACCTAGGAAATCTTTCTATCCCTTCTTTTCTAACGTATATTAGTTTATGCTTTATAGTCGTTTAAAATTTTGTGGAGGAAGAATTCATACTTTTTCATACATTTCCTTTTATAAAACAATATCTAAAAAGTGTTACGCATATAAAACAATTCATGGTATATGTAAACAATTCATGTGCAAAAACAAATCCTAAATCGGATAGAATGCGTTTCCCGTAATCCTTTAATAATGCGGTAAGTGAATCCCTTTTCTGAAAATCAAACCGAAGTGATCTATCGTGTCTCACGGAAAGCGAATAATTCGGTGTCCTAGGTGTGGCTTCACCTTCGACATAAGCTACGGCAGAACCTTCGCGTGTTCCGGATGTCCATCGCTTGTCCAATGCGACATGGCGAAGTGCCCAAAATGTAGGCATGAATTTCCTTTGCCTAGTCCATACGGGCGTGCTCACTCTGATCTTTACAGAAAATATTCTCAAAGACTTGGGTAACTGAGAAATAAGATAAATACACCTCCACATATTGTTGTTTTGTGTTTATCTATGAATTTTGAACTAGAAATACTCGTTACCAGTGACTGGGCATTTGGCGGAGGTCAAAAGAAAGCGAGTCAACATTAATAAGAAGATTGTTATCCTAAGTAAGATGCATAGGACACTAGTCAGGTGATGAATGGAAACTACTGGCGGGTGAGTTATTGTGGCTTCTGAAGAACGGTGGAAACGCTTAATTTTCAAGTGGACTGCGCCAAAAGGATTTATCGCAATAGTGCTGTTTTTTGTCCTAGCCTTGCTTTTTGAGTATCTTATGGTCTATTTTTTCACGTTCTCTGGCTTAACAGATAATTTTACATTCAAGTTTTTCACCATAAACATCAGCCCCATGTTCCATCTTATGCCCCTCGGCGTGATATTTGTCCTCATTTCAATTTGGACGTATCTCACAAAATACATAGCAGTGGTGCCACGTAGAACATCACCAGCCAAGAAGCCGTTAGAAAGACATAGAAGACAGCCCCCAAGGACGCGGAAAATGCGCTTCAAATCATTTAGAAGGGTTGGTCGAGCTATCAAAGCTTTTTTCAGTCGAATAAGCGCCGCTTTTCTTCGAATTCGTGGAGTTTCGTATTTGCAGCAAAGACTTTTTTTCGCGAGAGCCGCCGTAAAAAGCACTGCAACTGTTCTAACAGTTTTTCTGGTGTCCATTCTTGCCTTGTATTTTCTGGTTTATCCGAATTTGCTCCACAATTTAGCAATTGACCTCTTCAGTACAAATCTATCTTTCCACGGGTTTGTGTTGAAAACGATGGAGATCGGGCAAGGGATAGCTCAAGCCTTGTCTCCGATAGGATGGTTGGCATCAGCTATAAACAACGCACTGCGCGCTGTAGCACCAGGCTTCAGAAACATCATCGAAGGATTGGGAGCATCTATGACGGGGTCTTTAACTAACCTCGATCTTGTGTGGAAATTCACTCTTTGTCAAAATGCTGCTGCTTGGATCTCCGCAATCGTAGCACTTGCGTATGGAGAATTTAGCTCTCGCTTGTATCGCATCCGCAAACCAAGATAACCACTTTTTCAATCAAGCAGTTATTTACGTATATGTAGCCAATTAACGAATGGTGTGCTGCAATGGCAGATAGCCCAAGGTTTGGTCCTGCTGGAGTTCCTTCAGGTTTTAGAGTGCTTAAAAGTCCAGTTTTTGAAGTACCCAAGTACCTCCATGATGCAGGGTTAGACGCCTTTGAGTATCAGGCGGTTCGTTGGGGACCTAAGCCTCAGATGAAAAAGCATGACGCAGAAAAACTGGGAATCAACGCCAAAAAGCATGATGTGTGGTTAACGGTTCATGGGTCCTATTTCGTTAACTTTTGCGGCGACGAGGAAACCATAGAGAAAAGTAAAGAACGTTTACTTGCCTGTGCAATGGCTGCAGATTGGATGGGCGCTCATGTGGTGGTTTTTCACCCTGGATTCTATGGCAAGAGGTCCCCTCAGGAAGCTCTTGAACTCTGCGTGAAAGCAATGAGTGACGTCGTAGAATCAATGAGGTCGCTCCAAATAACAGAGGTGCATCTTGGTCCCGAAACAACTGGTAAACTTTCACAGTTTGGAAGATTGGATGAGGTATTAACGTTGTGTGAAAGGGTGGAGTTGACGGAACCAGTTGTCGACTGGGCTCATATTCATGCTAGAGAAGGGGGTAAACTGAAGACAGTAGACGAATTCCGAAAAGCGTTGGATACTATTGAGGAGCGACTGGGAACAGACGCCATGAAAAATCTACACTGTCACTACACACATATTGAATTCACGGATAAAGGAGAGAAACGCCATCACATAATGGATGAAATCGAGTATGGACCCCCCTTTGAGCCCTTAGCAACTCTTATAGCGGAACTGGGTTTGACGCCCGTCATAATAAGCGAAAGCCCAATTCTTGATGTGGACGCTCAAAAGATGCGAGACATTGTGTTAAAGAAGTTGGAAGAAAAAAGGAAACGTTAACGTCCATTATGCGGCTACCGCGGTTACGATAACTTTTTCTACACAAACTCTCTTGCTCTCTGTGGGACTAAACTTTGGCGCGTCTTAAAGGATTTGAAAAACTCACAAACATCGACGAAGCGCTCTCGGCTCTCTTGAAAAAACTTAAACCAGAAAGGTTAGCGTCTGAACGAATCCCAATTCACGCGGCATTAGGGCGAGTCACGGCAGAAAACATTCAAGCTAAAAACGCTCTGCCTTCTTTTGATCGCTCCGCAGTAGACGGCTACGCCCTCAAGGCGCAAGATACCTTTGGAGCATCACAATTCGCCCAAAAAACTATGAAGCTGACTGAAAATGAAGAAGTTCGTGAAGGCGAGGCGAGACAGGTATGGACTGGAAACCCGCTTCCCAGAGGCGCTAATGCTGTGGTTATGCTAGAATATACGAAGAGGATTAAAGACAAAATCGAGGTAGGAATCACAGTTACTCCCGAAGGAAACGTTTCTAAAAAGGGAGAGGACGTGCAAAGGGGCGAAGTGGCAATAAAAGCGGGGACCCGATTAAAACCTCATCACTTAGGGTTGCTGGCGGCTTTAGGTGAAGCCCACGTTAATGTTGCAAAAAAGCCTAAAGTTGCCATTTTATCTACCGGAAACGAACTCGTGGAAATAGGTAACAAACCTAAGCCCAACCAAGTAGTAGAAACGAACCGATTAATTTTCTTCAGCATGTGCCAAGAACTAGGCGCAGAACCTTTAGACCTAGGCATAGCAAAAGACGACCTAAATGAGATTAGCGCCAAAATTCGTGAAGGACTAGAGCGGGCAGATGTGGTCATAACCACCGGAGGAACAAGCGTTGGATACCCGGATCTGGTTCCTATGGCAGTCAATGAAATTGGAACGCCTGGAATCATCGTGCACGGCATAGCTATGAGACCTGGTATGCCAACGGCATTAGCAATTCTTCAGGACAAACCCGTTTTCATACTATCTGGTAACCCTGTGGCAGCTATCATAGGCTTCGAGGTCTTCGCTCGACCGCTTCTTCTCAAACTACTAGGTATTGAAAGAGAGCCTAGACCGACACTTAAAGCGAGGCTAACCCGGAGAGTTGCATCGGCTTTGGGACGACGAGTTTTCTTGAGGGTTCGTGTTTTTGAAAGGAACAGCGAGTTTTTCGCCGAGCCTGTTCGAATAAAGGGATCAGGCGTGCTTTCAACCATGACAAAGGCGAACGGATACGTGAAGATTCCTGAAAACCGGGAGGGCTTGGAGGAAGGCGAATCCGTCATTGTTCATCTTTTCGACAAGATAGAAGGGATGTAGCCTGTTCAGAAAACTAATTTCCCTCGACGAAGCCAAACAGATTCTCAAAAAGAACTTCTCTCCTAAACCAGTTGGAGTGGAACGAATTTCCCTCTCAAAAGCGTATGACCGTGTCTTAGCTGAGGACGTTGTAGCGCCAATGAATGTTCCCCCCTTTGACCGATCGACCGTGGATGGTTATGCTGTTAGGGCTGTTGACACTTTTGGCGCCGACGAAGACAGACCTATCGCTCTAAAGTTTTGCGGTCAAGTAACCGTAGGCGAGTTTCCTAGCATAGTTGTGGAAAGCGGCATGGCTGCTGAGATAGTTACGGGGGCGCCTTTGCCCAAGGGCGCCGACGCTGTTGTTATGGTGGAGTACTCAACTCGAAGGGACGACAACATTTTGATACATCGTCCGGTTTCAAAGGGAGAAAACATTATGGAAGCAGGCTCCGACATCCGTAAGGGCGAAAAAATTCTGGAAAAATATCAAACTTTGTCTTCTCGTGACATAGGAGTTCTAGCTGCGCTCGGCTTAACAGAAGTTTACGTTTATAAACGTCCAAAAGTGACTATTCTATCCACGGGCGCGGAAATTGTAGAACCAGGAAAGCCTCTTCCGTCTGGAAAAATTTATGACATCAACGCCTACGCCTTCAGCGCAGCGGTTTTAGAATGCGGCGGAGAACCAACTAACCTAGGAATTATCCTAGATGAAAAGAGTCAGCTGAAAGCAGCGATTAAGAAGGCTCTTAACTCAGCGGATGTGGTCATAACCTCAGGCGGGGTTTCAGTTGGCCCCACGGACATCGTCCCTCAAGTAGTTGATGCGCTGGGAAAGCCTGGCGTAATCCTATCTGGAATAGCTGTGAAGCCTGGAAAGCCTACAACCATCGCTATAGTTAACGGAAAACCCATTTTTTCTCTGCCCGGTCACCCGACATCATCTCTTTTAATGTTTCACGTGATTGTTCGTCCCATAATCTGCAAAATGGCTGGACAAACTGAAGAATCTCCGTCCGTGCTCAAGACGGTAGCTGCAACGAAAATGTTTCCAGCAAAGGGACGCAGAACCTTCGTTATGGTAAACTTGACCTACGATAAAGCAGGTAAGCTGACTGCTTCACCGGTTCCCGTAGGTCTGTCTGGCGCCATAACCACGCTGGCAAGGGCTGATGGCTTCGTTGAAATACCGGAGAAACAGCAGTTTATAGATGTCGGGACAACAATAAACGTTTATCTCTTCTCAAAAAGGCTCTAAACTTTTGCGAAGGCGCGTGCATTAATTTATAAATATTGGCAGAAAACAATGGGTGCTTCAAGAGGTGTCAAAAATGTCGTTCTCTCCCAAAATTCGACCGCGTGACTTTTCTGTGGGTGCTAAAAAATATGGAGAACATTATCAATTTTCCCTCTGGCCCTACTACCCTGAAATTCCGCTTTTCCAGATTCTAAAAAACACGGCTATGATGTTTCCAGACAAGACTGCTATACTTTATCCTCATAAATTGACTTACAAGGAGCTCGATGTCTCTTCTGACAGACTTGCCACAGCATTAGCTCATCTTGATGCGAAGAAGGGCAACACCATAGCTTTGTATATGTGGAACTCCCCCGAATTCATCGTTGCCTTCTTCGGAGCCTTGAAATTAGGCGCAACCGTCACCGCCTTAAACCCTTCGTTCAAAGAGAAGGATGCGAAATATCAGCTTGAAGATTCAGAATCGGTGATTGTAATCGTCGATGACGAGCTGTATCCGATAATAGAGCGCATCCGACACAAGGTGCCAAAGCTAAAGAATGTGATTGTTGTTGGAGAGAGTAAGCATCCAGGCAAATACTCGTTTGAGGAATTTATAGAGAAGCACCTTCCACATCCACCGAAGGTAGAATTCGATCCAAAAGAAGACTTAGCGGTGATTCAATATACGGGTGGCACAACTGGTCTTCCGAAGGGCTGCATGCTCACACATTATAACATAACAAGTAACATCTTTCAATTAACAATTGCTTCTACACTGGAACGTACAAGAGACGACATAATGTTGGCGCACCTTCCACTTTATCACATTTACGGAATGACCAGTGTAATGAGTGCATCAATTAGACTAGGAATCAGCCTGGTCATAATGAAACGGTTTGAATTGGAAAAGTTTCTTGAACTAATCCAAGAATTCAAAGTCACGTCCGTCTTAACGGTCATGCCAGTCCTCGCTCTCCTAGTAAACTCTCAAGAGTTAGTGAAACAATACGACCTGTCGTCTATTCGTTTCATAAATAATGGAGGTACCCCAATAATACCGGAAACCGCAAGAAAACTCCAAAAATTAACTGGTGTAACGGTTGTCCAAGGTTACGGTTTATCCGAAGCCTCTCCAGTCACCCACGAAAATCCGCTTAGACATACAAAAATAGAATCAGTTGGTCCCCCAATTCCTGACACCGAACAAAAAATTGTCGACCCCGAGACAGGTGCAAAGGAGCTCCCACATGGGGAAGTCGGAGAAGTCATCATTAGAGGCCCCCAAGTTATGAAGGGGTACTGGAAAAAGCCTGAAGCGACTGCGAAGACTATACGTAAAGGCTGGCTCTACACAGGAGATTTGGGAAAAATTGACGAAGACGGTTACCTCTACATTGTCGACCGCAAGAAAGAAATCATCAAATACAAGGGCTTCACGATAGGACCAGCTGAAATCGAGGCAGTGCTATATGAACACCCAGCCGTGGCCGGATGCGCGGTCATAGGTAAGCCTGATCCAGTTGCTGGGGAGATTCCAAAGGCTTTTGTGGCGCTGAAGGATGGAGCTAAAGCCACCGAAGAAGAACTCATCAAATTTGTGGAAGAGAGGGTTGCGGGATACAAGAAGATAAGAGAGGTGGAATTCGTAGAAACTGTTCCCAGAAGCCTCGCAGGCAAAGTTCTGAGACGAGTGTTCATCGAGAAAGAACGGAATGCTGTGAAGGCAATTACCTAGCGCGCGAAGTTAAGGTATGTTTGTTTCAGAGCTAGGAATCTTAGTTTGTCATCCGTTTTCTATTCGAATTTTTCCCTTTTAGCTGCTACATATATGAAGGCTATTAGTAGTATAATCATGTAAGCGATCAATGCTATATGAAATGGCAGCGCTCCTTCAAACTTCTGCAATTTTACTGAGTCATAGAGAACTGTTGCGCCAAAAGTTATCCCTAAAAAGAAAATGGCAATTACAAGCCAAACTGACCATTTTTCCATCCTGAACACACCATATGCAGTTATCAAGCTCAAAACTCCAATAATACCAACATGCGGGGGTTTGAGGCCATAAACCACGAAAATAGAAAGAAATACTATGCCAACAATTGTATAGACGACTGAGAATAGGAACACTACCGGGTTTTCAACCTTAAACTTGGATTTCAATGTCATTTCTCATTCCTTGCACTACCGCTATAATGTGTTAGGTAATAAATTAATTTCCCTCATAGTCTGGATGTCCCAGCGTTATTGTCTGGTTGACAGAGATTCTGAATAATAATTCTGTTTTCATAACGGTTATCCTCTCCAACATTAATCTGGTTCTGATTAAGATGAATCCGAAAGAAATCCTTTCGAAAGAAATATCCGGCAAGGTCGGAGACAAAATCAGTGAACAAACCATCTCTGAGAAAGTAAACCAATTCTTCAGGCATGGTAATGTGTTTCTCCTCTTTGAAGTAATGAGCCTAAGAAAGGAAATTGAAAGGCTCAAAGAAGAAATTCAACATCAAAGAAACAATGGAAGACAAAAATCTGTACCTGCTCTGGCTGGTCCCTGAAACATCACCACTCTTTCTACTCCTACTTTTTCCGTAAACGAATGAGAGAAAACATTTAGATTCAGTAGTTCTCATAAACAAAATCATACGGAGGCTGATGAGACATGAGTTATCGTGAGCTTTTCGTTTCTTCGTCTCCAGTTTTCAGCGGCATCCAGAGAATCTTTGAAGAAGCCAAATACGTGGTTTTGGGGGCTCCCTTAGATGCAACCAGCACCTATCGCTCCGGAACGAGATTTGCGCCCCTCGCCATCAGAGAAGCGTCCCTCAACATAGAAACCTACAGCTTCAGGACTGGCATGGATGTTGAAGACCTAAAAATCCATGATCTGGGAGACCTTCATGTCGCTGGGGACGTTAATGAAACCCTAAAACGTTTAGGCTTGGTCACAAGGGATCTCTTGGATGCTAAGAAAGTGCCAGTGATTATTGGAGGCGAACATACTCTAACCTTAGGCGTTATGCGAAGGGTTGGTGAAAACGTCGCTTTGGTAAGCTTCGACGCCCATCTAGACCTGCGCAACGAATACGTGGGCTTAACAACATCACACACCACCTTCATGCGAAGAATCAAGGAGCAGATAAATCCCAACAAGATTTTGGAGATTGGCACTCGAGCAGTATGCAAAGAAGAGCTTGACTACGCAAAGAAATCAGGCGTCTCGTTTTTGACGGTTCAGCAAATCAGAAGAGATGGAATTGAAAAAACAGCTAAAAAAATTGATACGTTTCTCGCTGACTGTGATAAAATCTATCTAACCCTTGACATGGACGTTCTTGATCCCGCCTTTGCTCCAGCGGTTCAAAATCCTGAGCCCGACGGATTTGGTACGCCCATGTTTCTTGATCTTCTAGGCAAGGTTTGCGACCATCGAATAGTTGCCTTCGATCTGGTTGAGGTAGCGCCTCATTATGATAAAGGCATAACTGCCGTACAGGCAGCAAAAACTATTTTTGAAGTGTTATGTCACGTGGAAAGGATGCAGAAAAGATAGTGGGTGCGATGGCTAGTTGGAAAGGGTGACAACATGATGGAGAAAAAGGGGCTATTAGATTCCTTGACGCATGAGGTTCGGGAGGGTATTCTTCTGCGAAACTGGATGTCTCACGATGGGCACTGGTTCAGACATGTGGCAGAGGAGTTTGGACCGGAGGCAGCTAACGAGCTAAACATGCGCACCTGCAGGTCCATAGGGAGAACGGACTGGTTCCGCTTGGTAAATGCTTTGGGGATAGACAAAGTGGAAAGCTTGGAGCATTTTATCGAAATTTTCAAAGCAGCGTGGCAACTGTATAGCCCTCCCCATATCGACGTCAACATCATCGTGAGAGATAACCGAATAACGGCGCAAGTGAAAAAGTGCTTCGCCTACGAAGGTGTAAAAAGCGTAGGAATGGAGAAAGTCTACGACTGCGGAATATTTGAACGCATCCGCTCTTGGTTAGACGCCGCAGGAGTAGAATGTGGTTTAGAACCACCTATCGGGAAATGCCTAAAAGCGCAAGGTAAAGAGTGTAGAAGAACGATAGTCCTCCACATCTGAAACGCGCGCATAAGTATTATATGCTTCTTCGTAGCAAACAACTGTCTCGTCTAAAAAAGGAGAGAAAAAAACAAGTTGAAAAAAAATAGTTCGAGTGCATTGAGTTTTCTTTTAGTTCTCTTGATTGCATTGTCAATCTTAACCCCTTTAATTCCAGGATTTCAAATCATAGGAGACGTGAAAGCTGCATCGTCAGCAACCATTACTTTAGATGTGTCACAGGGCTATGTCGGAGACTATGTCACTGTTGTAGGTAGTGGTTTCACTCCTAACAAAGATGTTACTTTCATATGGGGCGACCAACTACTTTCGTCGTTAGGCTTCATAACAGGTATGCCCTATTATCAGAGACCTTCATATGATAAACCAGGTGAAGTGTACACAGACGCTTTGGGCAACTTCATTGTTCAACTGCAGGTACCCAAACTGACAAGTGGAGCTTACACCATAAAGGCAGACGATACAACTACATCTGCAACAGCAACATTCACAATAAACCCCCGGGTGATAATTCGCAATCAATACGCCTACAAGAAACATGGAACGTCATCAACTCCCTCAGAAACAAAATCGAGTGCAAATTACATTGAACTTTTCTTGGCTGAAGGATTTGTCGGCGACTGGCTAGCCATTCAACTGTCTGGGTTTGGCGAAGGCGAGATAGTTGAAGTCAAAATAGGTACAAAAAGTCTAGACAACTTTACCGTACCCACTGGAACTCATAAAGGATACAACTTTACAACCAGTGCAAAAAGAATCCCCGAGATGCCTAGTGGAGATTATACTGTGACAGCGACTGGACAGAGTTCGGGAATCACGGCTTCGGCTTCTTTCAAGGTGAAGCCTGAACTGTTTCTATCAAGACCACCACCAAACACACCAGCTTTGTCTGGGTTTGATTGGGTGTATACATTCGACAGTTTCGGCATAAGCTGGTACAGTTCTGTGAATGCTACCGCCAATTCTACGTTTTTGTTTGAGGCCACGGGTCTCACTGGAGAGAACATATCAAGCGTTTCTGTTGTGTATGATGCGGGAGCGCCAATCGAATGCACAGTTACGGGCACGCTTACGATCCAGGACGGTTCAACTCAGGGCATAGACTCTTCCACAGTGCCTTTCATATCCAGTTCACCGTTCACTGCGGGGCTTTCTCCAAACGCTGCAATTCCTTCGGCTATTCCTAGCGGAAAGATGCTAAGTGTCACCATAACCACAGGAGGAACGGGTGGTGCATCGTTTACCTTCACCAATCAGTTGTTTTCCTCCAGCCCGGGTGAAGAGTGGGATGATGGCGCATTTATGTGGGTTGAGGGGGACAGCACAATATCTTCTGATGGCACAGGTCTCTCAGGTAAGGTGTACGATGTTAACAAGTTGGCAGCGACAGGTTTGTTAAGGTACTCGTGGACCTATCAATGGCCAGTAGTAGCTACTTCAACAGGTTCAATCGTAAACAAGCTCGACTTAGATGCTATTTGGGGATGGACCTTAACGCCTTATGACCAGTCATCAACGCCGGTCAGCTTCTATGACCTCGACGACAATGAAGCATGGGTCTCAAGTGAACCAGTTTACATAGATTACGACAATTCAGGAAATGTTACTGTAGGCGACCAAAGAGTTACATCGCAAACAATAAACGGAACGTTTTACCAAGCTGCGTGGAGTCCCAATGTGGGCGCAACGGATCCTGATTTAAACAGAACTCTTACGGCATTCCCGCCTGAAACACGACCATCCTACTATAGTCCAGGTTTCTGGCCTATTTGGGTGTATCTCGACAAATACGACATAGGCTCGGTTTCAGAAGGCGACGTTAGAATCTCAGCGGTTCCGCTTCTTTCTGTATGGTGGACGTGGGGATGGGTTCCTGATGTTAACGGCTTCACTGCATTATCACGAAGCGTACCAAATATTCCTGGAGCAGGTCTAACGTATGATGTAGGGTTATGGTCAGCTTGGGCAACAAATGATTTTTCGGTGGATAGTACGGTTGAAATGGAGATACTGGCAAGCTTAGAAATCACATCAGCACCAACTGCATATCAATCAACATACTACGTGACCGAAGGCAGCGACAACATCTACATACAGGGCAGAGGCTTCCGCGGAAACGAACAGCTCCAAATCTCCGTAGGCGGAGAATACATGAAAACAGTGACACCTAACGCTTATGGCTATTTTAGCACAGACATCGACAATATGCCTGCCCTCGCAGGAGGAGAACAAACAATAACCGCAACAGGCTTCGTTACAGCCAGCAACACTGCCTCCACCAACATTACATATACACCAGCCCTCTCAGTTTCGCCCACATCGGGATACAATCTCAATCCTGTCACTTCAATCATGGTGACGGGAAAAGGATTCAAAGCAGGCACATACCGGATTGTCTTGGACGGCGCAGGAATAGGCGAAGCAGTAACCTCGTCCTTCACCGTCACAGACACAGGTGACGAAGCTGGACAGATTAACATAGCCTTTAATTTGCCAGAAGGCGTCGAGGGCTACCACATAGTTGACGTAGTGGAGACATCAGACCCCAGCGCGTCGGCATTTTACGGTGCAGGATACTTCACCACAGGGGCATCTGTCAGGGCAAATGCTCCCTTCCCAACAAACTCAGAGTTTCCAACAGTCACAATTCGTCCAAGCCTGCAACGCACGCCCACATCAACCACAGTTGGAACATCGGTAACAGTTACTGGAAAAGGACTTCAACCCAGTACCACATATTACATATGGTACGACCCAAGAGGAACAACCACTTCACAAGCAATGCTCATGACAACAACCCCCGCAACCGTGACAACCAACGCAAAAGGAACACTAACAGCCTCATTCCAGGTACCGCAGAGCGACGGAGACGGACACTATATCTGGGTCTCAACTTCAAACACTTTCATAAACAATGACCCCATATTGGCCGGAGCGGTATATGTTTATCTAACAATAAATGAGGCAGTGGCCCTAACACAAACTTCAGGAGCAGTCGGTGCAAGCATCGCAGTTTCGTTCTCAGGACTCTCCACTGATAGTCAGTATCAGCTATGGTGGTACAAACCAGAAGAGGCAATTGTTGATGGTTGGTCCGGAACACCCCTAATTCCCTCAACAGCTCTACCATTGGCAACGGTAACAGGCGCGCTCTTTGGTAACTCAACTGAGACTGTGTCCTTCACCGTTCCAGCAACCGCGGAGACTGGCACCGTATACGCCGTTGACTTATCATATTACGGACCTTACGACAGATACTCCGAACTCGCAAACCCTGTGTTCTTCACGGTGGGCAGTATATCAACAACCATAACAATCAGTTTAACACCATCCACGGTCACGAAAGGCGAGAGTGTCGCCATCAACGGAGTCATCGACAAGACAATTTCAGTAAACGTAACGCTGTTCATTAAAGCCCCTAATGGAGTAACAACCAACAAGACTGTTACATCAACATCCAGTGGAACATTCACCGACTCGTTCACACCAGATAAGGCTGGAACGTGGCAAGTCTGGGCAAAATGGGACGGAAACACAATCTATGCAGGATACACAAGTTTGGCGGCTACGGTGACAGTCAAATCAGTCGACATGTCAGGGACCTACATGCTGACTGGACTCGGAACCGGGATTGCAGCACTGGTGTTCGCCATAGTCATAATAGTGTACTATTTCATGCAAAAAAGTAAAGCCGCTAAACCCAAAAAATAAACAGAAAAACTGCACATTATCCCTTTTTTTAATTAACCTTCATTTCATACGCTGCGCCACATGCGACTTATCTAGCAGAATAGCTCTGCGAGTGGGCATTGTAGACGTAGATGGAAAAGCGCGCGCATACTATGTTCCTATTATGTTTTGTCCGATATCGCGAGCTAATGTGCTTCGCTTTCGGTATTTAGGTGGTTTCCTTCAAAAGTTTTGCAACGAAAAATCCGTTACAGTCATGGAGGTGTGGATAAAGCCTCTGACATTTAGTTTGTCCTCGCAGTCCAGGTAAGCCTATCTTTGGCAAAGTTTCCACAAGCTTGAATTCTGGGTGCCACTTCAAAAACTTCTCAATTAGCATTTCGTTTTCTTCCACGGTTATGCTGCATGTGGAATAGACTAGAAAGCCCCCCTCCTTCGTGTATTCTGCACATTGATCTAACATCTCCCACTGAACCTTCGCCATGCCCAATATTGACCTCTTTGTTAGCCTCCATTTGGCAGAAGGTGTCTTACTGAAGGTGCCGGTGCTCGTGCATGGCGGGTCTAAAATCACCAAGTCGGCAGCAAGCTTCATTGGCAAAGGTTTCCGCGCATTGGCAACAATTGGAAAAGCTGTCTTGACACCCATACGTTTTGTTTCTTCTCTCCAAACCGTCATCCTTCGCCTTGAATAGTCAACAGAATAAATTGCACCCTTGTTTTCCATTAACTGAGCCAAATGGGTTGTTTTTGCTCCTGGAGCGGCGCAAACGTCGAGCACGGTCGCTCCGGCTTCTGGGTTTGCGATTTCTGCGGCTAGGCAGCTGGCTTTGTCTTGAACGTAAAAAAGTCCTTCGCGGAAGCTTCGTGTTCTGGTGAGAGGTTTCTTGCTTTGAACCACCCTATACGTATGCTTGAGTTGCTGCACCTTCTCAACGATAACTTCATCATCCTCCATTCTTTTGAGCAACGTTTCTTCCGACGATTTCAAAGTGTTTATCCTTACATAGGCTGGTGGAATTTCTGCAGCATTCTCCAAGAATCTCAACGCCTCTTTTCTTCCAAACAGTCGGAAACAATATTTTACAAACCATGTGGGATGGTATGTTAAGAGCCCCACTTTCTCTACGTCATCTATTCCCCTCAGGACAATGTCAGTTTGGATGCTCAGTATTTCGCCGAAAACTTCTTCAACTTCTTTTAGTTCGCTCCACCCCAAAATTGAACGCCCCATTCTGGCTATGCTCACAGCCTTCTCTAAATCGGCGTTCACCATCTTTGTTTCATACAAGTATAAACGAAGAAAAGCCCGTGGACCAAGCCTAAAATCACTGAGGGACCGAGGTGCTAACGTCGAATTCAGGAGAAAATCGATAAAGTTTTTTCTCCGAAGAGTTTCAGATACCATTTTATGAGCTAACCCGATAACCCTATAATCCTTTATCCCCAACTGCTTCGCTGCCTTAGCCAACGCTAAACGCTCGCCTAAACGTTGCAATTCAATCCAGCTTAAGGTTTCAATGGCGAGTGTCCAAGCATCTCGTAGCAATTTAACCCTCGCGTTATGAGTCTGAACTGGGTGCCTAATAAAAGCTTGATGGCAACGTGCGTTCTACAAAGGCGTTTGGAGAAGCAAATCTTTATGAAAAGTCTAATCAACTGATTTTATCAATTTACAGCTAGGAGCTAGAAAAATGCCAATTGTTCATGTAAACGTCTGGGAAGGCTTTGGAAAGGAAAAAGCCAAAACCGTGATCCAAAATATAACCAAAGTTTTTGTAGGTTTGGGCATCCCCGCGCATGCTGTGGAAGTAATCGTGCATGAAATCCCAAAATCGCACTGGGGAATTGGCGGAGCACCTGCTTCAGAAAAACTCAAAGACATCTCTTCCAAATAGATTAATAAGTGTTGCTTGCTTTGCGTTGCGCGCGTATATTGAACAGTGGTTTGATAGAGGTTTAAAGTGTAGAGTGTGGTGTGAGGTTTGGTTGAAACGTTGACGGATGTTTGCGGTTGTGTTTTTGAGGTCCGACAAAGCATATTAGTTTGTTTTGAGCGTTGTCCGAAGCATAGCAAACCTAAGCCAAAAAGACCTTATAGCGCAAAAGCTGAATGCGTCAGACCGTAAACCAACCTAACAATGCGCACGCTCCGCAGATCAGCCGTTTCAAGCAGCATATTTCTCCAAGGCTTCCTCGTCCAGTTCAACGCCTAATCCAGGTTTGTCCGGAATCTTCACAAAGCCGTTCTTTGCGACGATCGGCTCCTCCAGCATACAGTCTCTAACTTCGGGGGTCCAAGGAGGGTCGTAGGGAAACTCCATGTAAGGGCAAACCTCTTCCATGAGAGTCCCTATGACCTGAAGGTTCGCTGCAATTCCAAGCCCAGGATCCCAACAGTGTGGAATAAATTGGTTTCCGAAAGCTTCGCAAAGAGATGCTATCTTTTTCATTTCTAAGATTCCTCCGCAAAAGCATGCATCAGCTTGGATTATGTCGTAGCAGTCTTTCTCGATTAACGTCTTGAATCTGGGCAATCCGAATTCAAGCTCTCCTCCAGCTATTTGTACATCGGTTCTTTTCCTTAGCTCAGCGAGTCCATTGAGGTCATCCTTGCTCAAAGGTTCCTCAAGCCAGATCACGTTTAGTTTCTCGAGCTCCTTTGCAAACTTCAATGCAGTGCTTCTGGACCAGAAAGGCGGGGCGTATCCCCATCCTTGATTTGCATCTACCATTATGTCCACGTCATCTCCAACCGCATCCCTAACTCCTTTGACTACCTCTAGGTCATCTTCAATTTTCGGTCTCTTGGTTCGGAGCTTGATTGCCCTGAATCCCTCTTCAACAGCTTTTTGGGCGAATTTTACGTGTTCTCCAACCGACCTGAGTTCTCCTGTGCTAACATATGCCTTGACTTTTTCCCTAGCTGCACCCAACAGCTTGTAGACAGGTTTCTTGGCATCCTTTCCAACTATATCCCATAAAGCGAGGTCAATTGCAGAAACTCTTGGTCCTACGAAATTGGCTGTTCTCATAGGTCTAGTTTGCTGGCCGATGGCTAGGTAGAGATCGGGCATCAAGAATAGGAATGCAGGTTTGACTGTATGTTCGATGAACTCGATGACTTCACTTCCAAGTTGAACGCACCCGTATCCTTCGATTCCCTCATCAGTTTCAACTTTGACCAACGTGTAACGGATTTCAGTCCTTGGAAGAGGATCCCAGGACCAAGAAACTGACTTTTCAATCGGAATCTTCATCAACTTACATTTTATGTCTGTAATCTGCATTGTCAACACTCAAATCAATTTTTAACACTTTATACCGTTTTAATGCTTTTTGCTTAAATTGTTTACGTTCATTACAATCGATTAACCCAACGAGTATTTTTAAAGGAACCGGAACATAACATTGTAATGGATACGAAGAAAGATGACGAAAAGGATTTTAGATGACTTCTTCAAAGCTACTGAAAAGGTGAAAAAGAAGCCGACAGAATTTCTCCCGACTGAAAAGCCTCCCCAGAACAGAAAAAGCCTTACTCTTAAACCCGAAACTCCCCAAGAACTACCCCCCTCATATTTCGTATCCGCTACATACAACGGGAAAAAAGGATGCGCTTCCATCAAGTTGTATGAACCAGAATCCGAAAAAATCTATTTCTGGTACGCTACTACCGGTCACAAGCCCTACTGTCTCACAAATCTTCCGGCTAGTGAACTCGAAAAAATCAGTCGCCTAACGTCGCATCCCGGTTTTGACCGCTTCGAATCCGTGGAGAAGTATGATCCTCTTCTAGACCAGCAGGTGACCATAACAAAGGTTGTGGCTAAAGACCCGTTGGCGATAGGTGGTCGTCCTATCGGTTGCATAAGGGACATCATACCAGAGGATTATCCTAAAATAACTGGCTTAGACCAACCGGTGAAAGTTTGGGAAGCCGCCATCAAATATTATCAATCCTACATTTACGACAATGACTTAGCTCCAGGCATGATATACAAAATTGAGAAAGGCAAGCTTGTTCCATTCAGGCATGAACCATCCGAAAACAATGTTAGAAAAATTCTTGATCTGTTCCGAAACGAGCCAGAAGAATTCATGCAACGAGTAGAAATGTGGGCACGCCTCCTAGAATATCCGGCTCCCACATTTCGAAGGGTTGCCCTCGACATCGAAGTTGCTTCACCCATCCCAACTCGTGTTCCCGACCCGCACGAAGCTGCATACCAAGTTATCTGTGCAACATTGTTTGGATCTGATGGAAAGAAGAAGATTTTGATTTTGAAGCGTGAAGGCGTTAAGGAAGGCGTTGAAAAATTGCCTTCCGACGTAAACGTTGAATATTGCGATTCCGAGGAAAAGTTGATTCTCAAAATTTTTGAAGCCTTTTGGGATTATCCTTTTGTTCTCACTTTTAACGGCGACGATTTCGATTTGCGATATCTGTATAACCGGGCTCTGAATCATTTGGGTTTGAAGAAAAGCCAGATTCCCATAGAGTTTGGGAGAAGAGTATTTCTGCTTAAATATGGGATTCACATCGACCTCTACAAATTCTTCTTTAACCGTTCGATCCAGATTTACGCCTTCAGCCAAAAGTATCGGGACATGACCCTAAATGAAGTTGGCAAAGCCTTGGTGGGCCTTGAAAAAATTGAACTCGATAGACCTTTGTCCGAACTGACTTACGCAGAACTCGCTCGATATAACTTTAGAGACGCTGAAATCACTTTGGCTCTCACCACCTTCGACGATGATCTTGTTATGAAACTGATTCTAGCCATTACAAGAATCGCCCGCATGCCCATGGAAGACGTGAGTCGCCAAGGAGTTTCCCGATGGATACGGAACTTTATGCATCATGAACATCGACGGAGGAACATGTTGATTCCAAACGCCGATGACATACTTGCCCTTAAAGGATTGACCGCCACAAAAGCCATCATAAAAGGAAAAAAATACAAAGGAGCCATCGTGGTTGAGCCTGTGCCTGGCGTACACTTCAACGTGGCAGTGATGGATTTCGCCAGCCTATATCCATCAATAATCAAGGTTTACAATTTGGGCTACCAGTCCATTCTTTGTCCCCACGATGAATGCAAAGAAAATAAAGTTCCTGAAACTCCGCACTGGATTTGCACGAAAAATAGGGCACTTGAAAGTTTGTTGATAGGAGCGCTTAGAGACCTTAGAGTTCAGTGGTATAAGCCAAAGTCCAAGGATGAAACGTTACCCAACGATTTGCGAAGCTGGTATAATGTTATCCAGAGTGCGCTCAAAGTTATTCTTAACGCAAGCTACGGAGTGTTTGGCGCCGAAACTTTCGACCTATACTGTCCGCCGGTAGCCGAGGCTACAGCCGCTATCGGGCGACACGTCATAACGCAGACGATAAACAAAGCTAGGGAGCTGGGAATCGACGTCATTTACGGAGACACCGATAGCATCTTCTTGAGGGGTCCTTCCGAAGATCAGATAAAAATTATAGAGGAATGGTCGGAAAAGGAGCTGGGAATGGAACTGGACGTAGACAAGTTTTATCGCTATTCCGTCTTCAGCTCCAGAAAAAAGAACTATCTGGGAATTTTCCCAGACGGAAGCGTTGATGTCAAAGGAATGACGGGAAAGAAGAGGCATATTCCCGTTTTCATCAAGAAGGCCTTCGACCAGATGGAAGAGCGATTAGGGGAAGTGAAATCTCCAGGAGAATTTGAGGAAGCTAAAAAGGGGATTCGGAAAATTGTTCGAGACCGCTACTTGGGGTTGAAGCAACGTCGTTGGGGTGATCGTCCAGAAGAACTGGCTTTCCATGTTGTTCTTGGCAAAGTTCCGGAAGCATACACCAAGACTATACCTCAGCATGTGAGAGCCGCGTTTGTCCTTCAGAAAATGGGGTACGATTTGAAGGCTGGGGATTTGATAAGTTTTGTCAAGGTTGTTAAGGAGCCTCGTGTTAAGCCTGTTCAGTTGGCTTCTAACCGTGAGATAGATGTGGACAAGTATGTGGGATACTTGCACTCAACTTTTGATCAGGTTTTGGACGCCTTGGGATTGGACTTTGATGAGATCATCGGGTTAACGAAGCTTGAGCGATTTATGTGACATCTTGGGTTTTAGCGTTTTTCTCAGGAAGAGATTATTACCACTGCCATCACTGTGATTGCATTTCTGTTATAACCCTGTTTCGTCTCTACGTCATGTTCATTGTTCTGGATGTGGAAAAATAACTATTTATACAACTTGGCAACTCGGGTATTTGTCCTTGGTTTTTAATGCGACCTGGAAGCTAAATATAATGGATCAATAAAGAGTTCTGCTAAACAAGGCTTATATATTCACTATGACTCTTACTTGTGTTTTGGATGCGTAGTGGGGAAACTCCTTTCTCTCTCAGCAACAAAGTATGCTGATTTTAAAATTCCTACTACGTACCCAATTCATAAGGACTCCTAAGTCTAATTTAAGTGTTTACTTTGATACATTTTGTAAGTTTCAACTACGTTTACTTTGGTTAGATGTGCATGATTCTAAAGTATAGCTTAATTATTGATGAATAAGCAATTCAAATAGCCCTATTTTAAACTTGATGGAAAAATGTTAACTCAATAGAAAAACGTTGCTGAATTTTCAGGGATACCATAAACTTTTAACCTGTTGTTTCTTTATTTTAGTTCATGCGAAAAATTTTACCTCAAAAATTGTTGCGGGAACTTCTTAAAAACTCAAAACGAAGTGACAGAGATCTTGCCAAAGTCCTCAAGGTTTCTCAGCCAACAATCACTAGAACGCGTCATCACCTTGAAAAGAACGGATTGGTTCAGGACTATACAATCGTTCCAGATTTTAAGAAAATGAGTTTTGAAATATTAGCTATAACCTTTGTCAAAATGCGTCCTGAGATTCGTACGCCAGAAATATTCAAGGAAGCCAAAAAATATACTGAAAAATTTCCCAATGCAATATTTGCCGCTATTGGCGAAGGTATGGGCATGACTGGGATAATTATCTCTTTTCACCATGACTATACAGATTATCAACGCAAGTGGAATCAGATGAGACTTGACTGGAAAGACTTTCTTATTGACATTAAAAATTTCCTTGTTAGCCTTGAAGAAGGAGAAATCAAGAGATTTTCTCTAACACACTTGAAGGATGTGCCTCTATAGCTTAGCAAGTTAACTCCAAACAATTAGATTAACCATACTAACAGCGCTTCATGTAGGCGAATGATTTAGACTTCTTCTTGCCAAATCCACTGTGATCTCAACGATTTTTGCCATTAAGAAACTTGGATTTGACTTCTATGTGGTTGACTTCTATTCCATCATCAGTCGGCTTGTAGGGTACACGATATTTCTTGAACAACCACACCAATTCTTTGAAGGCTTTATCGTTTACTTCGATTTCCACAATCTCTGACATTTCATCTATCACTGCTGGATGTCTAGGATTAGCCTTGCAAAGCATAACAAACTCAGCATCCTTATCAGATATGGGAGGAACTGCAATTATCTCCCATAGAGACCTTAAATTTGGAAAGTTTCGAGGGGGGTACCTCTTTATTCTAATTTTCTTCATCCTTTCTCCCTTATTCTCTCCTCAGCAGACATCCTAAATTAAATGCCAATCGCTCATATAAACTGGCATGGTAGTGTTTTCTAGGCTATCTTTCTAGCTACCCCTTCGCGAGAACTTTCAATCCACGAGACTTTAGAGGTTCGATGACACTTGATCTACTTAAGATTGTTAGTAAGCTATAGCCGATTCCTGCAATTGCGATTAAGCTGCTGATGGTGATGCTGCCGATCATGGCTGCCCACGATGGTAAACTCAATCCAAAGATGTCTGGTGACGAAAAGAAAAGCCACAAATATCCGCCTACAATGATGCCAATGGGCAGGGCGCCAACTACGCAAGCCAGCAACCTCCTTTTCCTAAGCACCAAAATAATGCTTGCAGCAATGAGGTTTGCAATCGGACCAAACACCACATCCACTGTTCCAAGAAAATAATATGCATTAGTTAGGAAGCAGCCGACCGTCACTCCAGCTACAACGGGCCAACCTAACAAAGCTGACAAGGCGATGAGGCAATCTGCGATACGAAGCTGAACCGGACCATAAACTGTGGGATTGCCGATTGAAAGCATTTGAACAACATTTACAACCACGTACAAGCTGGCAAACGCAGCGAATAGGCTTAAGTCTCTAGCATCCAGTTTTTTCACCTCCCTACTCCCGGGGTTTATTATGGCGGAACGGGTGGGAGGACCCACTCACCCGCCGAAACCAAACTATTGAATGATATGCTAATATTATTTTTGATAAGCCGCAATGTCGATTTTGCGCTTGAGAGGAGATGGAAGAAATTTTTTCCTAAAGCTGAGCGTGAACAAGCGATGTAACAATAAATGATGCAATGTTCTATGGCGTCTCAAAATGGAAGTTCGAAGACACCCCCGAATTTAGTGAGAGGTACTTTGAGACTAGGCTAAGAATCAACGCTAGTTGGGCTAGCGGGGTCGACTACTTAAATACGCGCATAGAAGTTGGAGTGGGAATAGGATGGGCAGAATGGGCTTTAGGACCTGGAACAATGGATGACCTTGGTGTCATGGTTAACTTAACTTGCTTAGGTTTTGACAGCAACATGGAAAGCAACGCCCCCTATTATTGGTGGGATCTATCTCTAGTCAATACCACCTTGGATATCTACAGTTGCCCATACGTAGAACTAGCGGGTGTAGAACATCATCCAGAAGGCGAAAGCATAGTTAAGCCAGACCTCACGATAGCCGTTGACTATGCGGGCACGGTTATCATGTTTGTTTCATCGTTAGTAGAGCAACCAATTGGAGCGGCAGTGGGTCTGTTCATCAAAGGAATAGCCGCTGTTGCGAAATACTTTAGAGGGCAAGCAACCTATCCCTACTCGATAGAGACCGGGACAATATCATGTTATCGCCTCAGATATAACGAGGTCGTTGGGGGACTAATAGGCACGCTAGTCATCAACCAGCCAGACAAATACTTAGGTTCTAGAAACGACTTGGTTTTCTTCAAACTTAACCCAACTACGGGGAAGCACTGCGGGCTAACCAAAGCGGTTTTGAGGGGTACGCTAATGGCTACATATGGTTCTAGTGCCTTGTTATCCTTCTGGCCCATAGCGGATATAGAAATAACCCTTGCCATACCATGGTTTGTTAGGGGATAACAGGATGGCAGAAGCTGGCTGGTTCTTTATTCATGGAAAGAGACTTAGGAAAAAACTCAAGGACGCAGGTACAATATCAGAAGATACAGCTAAGACCGTCAAGGAACTTGGTTTAAGTAACCGCGAAATACGCACTCTTAAACGCAACGTTGCAATAGGGAAAGTGAAAGAAATTATGGATAAGAAGGGCGAAAAACGATACTACGTTACTCAATAACTTCCCCTCTTTTTCTATTGTTTGAAGGTTTTAGGCGTTAAGTGGTAAAAATCCTCTCGCCTAACCTTTACAGGAGGCTGTTTTTAAATAAGCATTGCGACCATAAACTTCTAAGATAACATAAAATCGTGGGATCATGACCGCAAATGCGCTTAGGAATGTTGGGAGTATTTAAAGAAAAAACTAGGGGGTCTATCTACAGAGAGACTAGGTTCAGCTAAAGCTTCTCTTTTTCACGCATTCCCCCAGAATCCGCCAACGATGCCTTATCGATTTTCCTGTTAATCAAGAAAAAAACCATCCAAGTCACAAAACCATACAACAACCCGTTAGCAACAGCCTCTATGTAAGAAGCATACCCCGAAAACGAAGTTCCAAACCACGTAGAAATCATGTTTCCAGGGAACATGGGAACAGGAACGGCAATGGACGCACAAGTAAACAAAAGAAAAAAAGCAACAAAAATCGCCGCCGCTCTCATACTCCCACTAAACCTCTCGAGCAAGATTCTCCTTATTCACAAAACACTGCAACAAGTTAGAACAAGTTAGACACCCATCAGGAATAGCAGCTTCCTTCGGAAGAGACTTCAAATATCCAAAATGATGCGCACATTCCTTGGGAGGTTTCCCCACATGCTTCTCAGAGGATTCAACAGAAATCGAATCAAGCTTCGAATCCTTCGCAACAACATCAACTTTAGTCAGACAATGAGGACAAGCGTAATAAGTCTCCCTAGGCGTCCTCGAAAAATCAGTTAAAACAACAGGCTTATCGAACTCTCTATTACACTCATGATAAGGACAAACCAAATGATCATGCTTCAAATTGCTCCCCAATATGTATAGTGTATATTAATAGTTAATAAACCTTTTCGTATCTTTGTTCAACACAAATACACTAAAATAACCGAAAAAAAGGGTCTAAATCATAAAAGGTCACAAAAGAAACCTTTAAAGATGTAAATGCCAGCCTACAGGTTGTGAAAATGGAAATACGTTGGTAGCGTAACTCTGTCAACGACGAATCTAGGTCGTAGTCCAGTTAATGAAACCGTTATGGATCGCCAGAATCTAGCGTCAGTTATGCATGTTACACACTGCTTTTTTTAAACCTACTAATTAGGTAACAGCATTGGAGACTAAACTGCATGTCAAGTGCTGACGAGGAAGAGACTTATTACGAAGAAGAAGAGACTCAACTCCTGAACGCTGAGGAAGTCACCCTAATCGCAACTAGGTTTTTGAAGAGACTAGGAAACAAGCATGGCCTCAAACCAATTAAGGCTTCTCTACAGGAGGAAAGATACGTTGTAGAGATTGAGTTGAAGAAGAAAATAGCGACGGTGCAGATTGATGCGACCAGTGAAGAAATCAAGGAATACGAAATCAAAGACAAAGCTAAAGAAACCTCGTCCTCTTTCCCACTTACACGAAAAAACATACTTTTAATATGCGGAATTGTAGCCTCATCAATTGTTGTTTCCGGCCTCTTGGGAGTTCAATCATTTTTACCCAGCCTACTCTAACGTTCATCTGACAGATAGTCCTGATGTAGCTCTCCTAGTTTTTTCTTTAAATACTCCCAACATTCTTCGGGAGGAGAAACGGCAAAACCGCCATGGCTCACACAACAGCTTATCCCTAATCCATAATAACCCAAATGACCTCCAGCCGCGACATAAAAAGAAAAAGGCGTGATACGCGCCGGGAAAATCGGATGGAACCCATCAACTCGCCGAGACCTTTTTCTCCGAACTAGCGAAAAGAGGAATTCATATCAACGAAACAGTAACTACCCTCTAATCCTCTCTGTTGGTCTTTACCGATTGATTCAAATTACTGTATAACCCTTAGTTCATCCAGTGTCTATATGCCCAAAGTTGCGATTTTAAAGGGAACGAACCCTCAAGATATGACGGTTAAAGCCTTAGAAATGACCGAGGCAAATAAAGTTCTTCCTAAAGGAAAACCTGTTTTGATAAAGCCCAACTACATTAACGCAAAGCATCCATCAACAGGAATTACTACCGACAGCAGAGTCATCGAGGGCGTGGTCAAATTTTTGAAACAACACCACGTAAAAGACGTAATAATTGGCGAAGGAAGCGGCTTCGCAGACACCTTCAAAGCTTTTCAAGTTGCTGGCGTCGACGCCATAGCGGAGAAATGGAACGTAAAATTGGTAGACCTCAACAAAGACGAATTTGTTGAAGTTAGACCTGCAAACCCTCTGGCTTTAAAGAAGGCTAAGATAGCTAAAACCGTTCTGGAAAGCACCATAATCAGCGTTCCCAAACTCAAGCCCCACAGACTGGCTCGCGTCACTTTGAGTCTAAAGAACATGATGGGCGCAGTTACGCCGAAGGGATCCATGCACAACCCCTTGAGCAAAAAGCTTGTCGATTTGGCTTCAATTATAAAACCAAGTGTAGCCGTGATCGATGGGATAATCGCTGGCGAAGGCCATGAAACAAGTGGAAACCCGGTGGAGATGAATCTGGTCATCGCAGGAATAGACCCAGTTGCCGTAGATGCTGTTGGTGCGGCTGTGATGAGCATACCTCCAGAAAAAGTTAAACACCTACGCTTGGCAAAAGAAATAGGACTTGGAACAAGCGATCTAAAACAAATAGATATACTGGGCGAGCCTATAGAAAAAGTGAAGAAGAAGTTTAGGACATCCTTCTCATCCAGATTTCTTGTTCATCTAGGCTAAAATGCAGAAGATTAATTATCAGCATTCCAGTTTTCTAGTTTTATGGACGCACTGAACTTTGTTGCTACGGTTATTCTTCTAACTGCTTCTGGTGCCTTAGCTCCGGGTCCTTTATTTTTTGTCACTATCTCTCATGGTGCCAGGTCGGGAGCTAAGAGCGGCTTTGTGTTTTCGATAGCGCACACTTTGGTTGAGTTCACTCTTGTCATGTTGTTGGCCTGTGGTCTCCTAACTATTGCGAACGAACCCATCGTTAAGCTCACTGTCGGAGTGGCTGGAGGAATAGTTCTCCTTGTTTTTGGCGCCATGCAAATCCGTGGCTCAATTACGTCTAATTTCAGTGAAAATAAATCCGGAGGAGTGGCGACGCGAAATCTTCTATTGATAGGGTTGGTCTTCACTGGTTTGAATCCTTTCTTCATTGTTTGGTGGCTCACAGTTGGCGCAAATCTGATCATCATTTCCCTCGAGTTCGCTTCCTTAGCAGGAGTTGTGTTCATGTATATTTGTCACGTGTGGATGGACTACGCTTGGCTTACGTCGGTTGCCCATTTTTCGAAAATGGGAACAAATGTTATAGAGTTTAAATGGTACAGACTTATCATGGCTTTGTTTGGAGCAGTCCTAGTATATTATGGACTTACATTTCTCATCAATTCTTTAGGATTCTAAACTCCTTCAATGTGGCAAAATTTTAATGTTTGTTTTCTATTTTTTCTTCAAGTGGTCACTGGAAGATGCCAGAGCGAAAACGAAAGAGACGGATTTTCGACCTCTTCGGCTTTGGTGAGGAAGATTTTATGTTTGGAGGAGAACCAACTGAGGGCGGGTCTGGGTATTCAATATCTTTAACCTATGACGAGAAGGGCAAGCCGGTGGTTCAGGTTAAGACCTATGGAGATGTGGACAAGGCAGAGTTGCGTAGGGATATAGAAAAGCAGTATCCGGGAGCTAAGATTGAGGGGTTAGAGAAAAAACCTTTGATTAGAATAATCGATGAGAAAGAGAAGAAAAAATCTGAGTGTAACAAGGAGAGAACATAAAAGAGGTTTCAATGCAAAATCAAAAAAAAGTCACATTTTTGCGTAAAAATGTCTGAAATTTATATCTCCTCTTTGATTCTTAGCCTTTCGCCCAAAAATCGACTAGTACACATGAGATTGATAGTTGATTAACCCCCACTCTTATATCTGTTCCTATCTGGAATGACGTGACTTTTTATTAGGGAAATTAACTAATTGTTTTGTTAGGAATGAAACATGCCTGAAGGACAAGGAGAGAAGAAGGCGGTTTTTCCGTCTCCATCACCCTTTATAAGGCCAGAAAGGCCAGAGGAAAGAAGATGGCCCTCGCCAACCCCGTTGCCCACGGTTCCAACAGAAGATGTTGGCAAAGTACTCAAGCAGATACTAAATCGGCTGGATGCCATAGAAAAAAGGCTGGAAAAAATAGAGAAAATGCTTATAGAGAAACAACTTACACCATAAAGCACTAAAACAGGAAACCATACCGTTTTTTGATGTAACTGCCCGCGATGGAGATGGATTGGCCACATTTAGCACACTTTTTGTCATCCGTTACCCTGTATCGAATTACTCGGTAGCCAAATCTATGGATTAGTCTTTCTCCACAGTTTGAGCAATAAGTATCTTCGTATTCATGACCCTGAACGTTTCCCAAGTAGGGATAAAGAACTCCAGCTTTCTTCGCCATTTCATAAGCCTTCTCCAGCGTTTCAACCTTCGTGGGCGGATTGTGAAACTTGTAGGCTGGATAATACCGAGTGAAGTGTAGAGGCGTTTCAGGCCCCACCGACTCCAAGTGCTTCTCTATCACCCATCGTAGACAATCTTCGCCGTCGTTAACATCTGTGACGACTAGGTTAACGATTTCCACGTGGAAGCCCATTTTCTTGGCTTCTCGAGCGTTTCTCCAAACCTTCTCCACGTCTGCTCCGCCGCAGTATTTCCGGTAGGTTTCAGCGTCGCCCTTCAAGTCAATTTTAAGCCCGTCCATACCCGCTTTTTTCAGCAACTTCAAAGCTTCTAAGGTCATGTAACCGTTGGAAACGTAGCAGCAGTAGAGCCTCTTTTCGCGAGCCAGTCTAAACACGGGCAAAACCCAATCCGTTAGCATGGTGGGTTCTTGAAAGCTAACGCATAAACCATTATCCTCTCCTCGAACGGCTGCTTCCACGATTTTTTCGGGAGAGTAAAAACTGGATTTGGCGGGATTCGGTTCAGTTTTTGATAAATGATGATTTTGGCACCAGATGCAGTCGAAGTTGCACGACCATGTGGAAAAGGTTAGGGCTGTTGAGCCTGGCCAGTAGTGGAAGAAAGGTTTGATTTCGATTGGTCTGCTTTCTAGGGCGCTGAGGTCTCCATAAACCAAGGTGTAAAGCTTGCCGTCTACGTTTATTCTAGTCTTACAGAATCCTTTCTGGCCGGGTGAAATCAAGCATCTTCTCTCGCACAAGCCACATTTAGTCTTATCATTTGAAAGTTTCTCGTAGAGTAGGGCTTCGTGAACCGTTGAATACTGTAGTAACTTCACTTCTAGCACTATGTATAAAAGAAATAATAGCGGTTACATAATCTTTTCAGAAAGTCTCGGCTAACCTTTTCTTAGTCCTGTTCGAGCAATCAAGATTCCCACCAGCGAAAAGATTAGGGCGAAGACTATTAGAAACTGAAAGTCCAGTGCAACTTTAGCCGCGTCAAATCCTGCGTTGGAGTGGAGAATAAAGGCTCTTACAGCATTTCCTGCGTATGATATGGGATTGAAGTTTGCGATGGTTTGAAGCCATTCAGGCATCTGTTTTATTGGAAACAGGGCGTTGCTGGCAAACATGAGAGGAAGATTTAGCAGATTTGCAACAGCTATAACGGTTTCATGACTCTTAATCCGCATTGTAATCGCCAAAAACATCGATGAGAGCCCCAAACTCAACAAGAACAAGGCTGCTAATACTCCAAAGAGATCTAAGATTCCGAAGGCATTTCCAGGTTTTAACCCGAATGCAAAGGCAATGCTAAAGACGAGCAAAACTTGAAACATACCCCTAATTACGCTGGAACCCACCTTTGAGAGTACAATTGATTCGCGGGGGATTGGTGCAACAAGAAGTTTGTTTAGGAACCCGAATCTTCGATCCCAAACCACTGACATGCCGCTGAACATGGCGGTGAACAACACGATAACTGACAACATTCCAGCAGCCATGTACGTGAAATAGTCTGTTGTTCCACCGAACGTGTTGCTTATCATTTGATTTAAAGCTACGTCTAGTCCTGGATATTGCTGTAACACTTCAGGGGGAACCGAAACAAGACCTGATAGATTAAACGCTTTTCCGAAAAGACCCAACCATATAACTGGTTGAATTAACATCATGAAAAGCAGGAAGGGATTTTTTACCCACTTCTTAACCTCTCTTTTGGTCAAAGCGATTGTTTCTTTTATCATCCTCTAATCCTCCTCAAAGTTATCATCCTTCTCCAGACTTCCCCGGTTTCACCCTGAGTTTCACGCAACGATCGACCAGTATATTCCAGATAAACTTGGTCAAGAGTTGGCTTAACCAACGAAACCTTGTTCATCCTCAGGTTCATTTTAAGCAGATTTTCCATTATACTTGGGAGCGTTTTCTCTCCTTTTGAAACCTTAATTCGATATGTATCTCCGATTTTCTTAACGTCTTTCACTTGAGGCAACAATTTCAGTGTCTCTGTTTGGTCGTCCTTTTTTCTGTTAAACTCTAGTTCAATTATGTCTCCGCCGAGACTGTCTTTCAGGTTTTGCGGAGTATCTAAAGCCACAATTTTTCCGTGATCTATGATGGCTATGCGGTCGCAGAGGACGTCTGCTTCTTCCATATAGTGGGTCGTCAGAAACATCGTAATTTTGTGCTTGTCTCGCAGGTTTCTTATGTAGTCCCACATGACGACTCGAGTTTGAACATCCAACCCCAATGTAGGCTCATCCAAAAAAAGCACTTTTGGATAATGAATTAAGCCTTCAGCAAGCTCAAGACGCTTCCGCATTCCACCGGAATAGGTTTCGACCCTTCTGTTCGCGGCATCTGTTAGGGCAACAAGACTCAGAGCCTCTTTAATTCTTTCTCTGGCCACTTCGGTCGGAACGTGGTAAAGCTTTGCTTGAAGCATCATGTTTTCCATGCCCGTAAGGTCGTCGTCAACTGTTATGTCCTGAGGCACGAGACCAACTATTCCTCTGACCTTACCATCTTGTTTTTCAACGTCGAATCCGCCTACCTTGGCAGATCCTTCAGTAGGGTTGAGCAAGGTCGTAAGCATGTTTATAGTAGTGGTTTTTCCAGCGCCGTTTGGACCCAAGAAGCCGAATATCTCGCCTTCTTTTACAGAGAAGGATACGTGGTCGACGGCTACAAGGTTTCCGAAACGTTTGGTGAGATTGTTGGCTTCAATGACACTCATGTTTTCTGCCTCTGCCTCATTTGAAGTTGTTGTCTAACTCCCATCAGTCTCTTTTAATTTCTTCGCTATTTCGGTTAATTTTTCAGCGGCTTTTTCGATAACTTCCTTGGCTTCAGCTATGACTTCTTCTGAATAGTTTTCGCGCAAGCTATCCATAAGGTTCCAACCAGCCATCATCAGTTCTTTTCCTGCTTTAACCAATTCGCGTGTTTTTTCAGGGTGGGAGTTGAACCATTGGAATCCCGGGAATGGTGGCATGGGAAAGGGGGGCATGAGAAATCCGAATCTTTTACGAAGTTCTTCTTTTCTCTTAACATGCTCCTGAAGAAACGCTTTGCCTTGATCAGTGAGAATGTAGCGTTTGATCCCTGCTTCTTGTTCTGGAACCTCTTTAGTGTATCCCTTGTCCTGTAGCCATGCTATGAGGGGATAGATGGAACCTGGACTTGGCTTCCAACGCCCGTCAGTTCGTTTCTCGATTTCATTAATGATTTCAGAGCCTGACATGGGCTTTTCGTTCAGCAACCTCAACACATAATATCTGAGGAAACCCTTTGGAACAGACGCCATATGTCTCATCCAATGATGGAAAGGATGTGGACGATGCACAACAATCATCTCCCAATTATCACTATTGATATCAAATGCGATATCAACATTGACTTATAAACCTTCTGATGCTTGCATTTATAAGCCTAAAAATTCTGCGTATTTGAAACCGTTTCTAGTAAGCAACATTACTTTATGCGCGCGCTTTTGTTTATGGCATGTGGTAATTTTGAGTTACATCCAAAACCAAACCATCTTCGAAAGCGCAGACAAGTTTAACTTCTTTGTGCCAATCCCTTTGATACATCAGGGGATCATCTACTATTTTTTCAGTTGGGTCTACATGCACCCAGCTTCCATTTAGGAATACCTCGGTCCAAACGTGATCTCCATAGATATCTACTACAAGTCGCGCTCTGTGCCCGCAGGCAAGGCAGAGGGCGTTGTAGAGGATTGAAAATTCTCCGCATCTTCCTTTTCCAAAAGCTAGTATCTCGAGAGGGTTATCATGTCTAGGGATGTTTTCCTTCGTGTAGTTTAGCCGGCTATGTTCCCAATCTAGAAGCTCGAGGTATGAATATCGTGTAGAGCCTAATTGGGCTCTGAGTTCTTTCTGTATAGTTTCGTTCGTTAAGCTTTGAGCGACTTTTCTGTGATATTTGACGTTCGGATGCTCGTAATAGACTACTCCTTGGGCTTGGTTACCCATTGAATAACCTACGGCGAAGGAAACTATCAGGGCTATTACTAGAAGCAATGTTTTCAGGTACATGAATTTAAGAACCCGATGATACTCCCTTTCTTCAGACTCCATCTTTATCACATGGTATTAGCGAGGCCAAGCGTCAATAGACAATTTTGCATTTTGTTTAAAATATCAATTATTTCAAGATATGATACATTCCTAAAGTCAAAGCATAGATGTTTTTGAGAAAGAGCCAAACTACCAATTAAACGTTAAGTCGCAATGTTAAACCAGAAATGAAAACACAAATAATGTGCGCATAGATTTTGCTTTCCCCGTACGTTCAATCTCTCTATTAAACTCTTTTCTTTCACTGAACTTCTAGTCCTTTTCGCGTCTTAATTTTCCTTTTGTTCCTTGGAAACAGATGGCGTGTTCGTAGACCAAGCCTTACGAGAGCCAGCATTAATGGAACTTCCATCAGAGGTCCTATTACCGTAGCTAAGGCAGCGCCTGAATTAAGCCCGTAAAGAGTTGTTGCGACTGCGATGGCGACTTCGAAGTGGCTACTTGAACCGATGAGAGTTGTGTCTATTGACGTTGCGTAGTCCCAGTTTGACAGCCAAGAGATTGTGTAAGTTATGGCAATCATCGTAGCATAATGGAGCAGATTTGGAGCAGCAAGATAAGCCACAAGAAGCGGATCGTTAAGGATCACATTTCCCTGAAAAGAAAACATGACGATTAGAGTAAGCAACAACGCGATGATGGATATTTTACGCACACGTTCAAGATAAGTGGAGTCAAACCACTCCTTACCTTTTCTGCCTATAAGCAACTTTCTGGAAACTGCCCCTAAGGACACTGGAAGGGCTATGAAAATGATTACGCTCATGGCAATCAGATCCCATGGAACGGGTATTCCGCTTATGCCTAGATAGAATGCTGATTGTGGCGCGTAAAGAATTATCATCAGTAGCGCGTTGACGGATGTGTTTATCAATCCTTGAGCTAGGTCTCCTTTGGCCAGCATCATCCACCACATAACCATGGCTGTGCACGGGGACATACCGAGCAGTATAACGCCCGCTCTGTGCATCGGATCAGTCAGGAGCAAGTTTGCAAATAATGTCATTAGAGGTGGGGCAATGACCCAATTCGCAATTATCGTGAGAAGCATAGGTTTCGGCTTCCTTACAGCCTTCTTAACATCGCTAAAAGCTATGCCCACCACAGTTGGGTACATCATGAAAAACAAGCAGATGCCAATTGGAATCGATAACTTAGCGAATTTCAAAGAGTCCAGATATTGACCAAAGACTGGAAAAAACCTTCCTAACAAGAGGCCAACAACAATGCAGATGGCAATCCATAAGGTAAGATATTTCTCAAATATGCCAAGCCTGCGACCTTCTTCAGCCATGTTTATCTTCCTCGGTCAGTTCCGGCGATTGGGAACTACATATTCAACTTTGTGAATATGAAATAAACAGTCAAAACATATTTAAATATTTTGATATAAAACTTAAATGATGACAAATGGTTCTCGAACAAAAACGGCGGGTAAGCAAAAGACTTGAGCGTTTGGTGAAGTCAGGAATCTGCCCAGCGGAAGATGTTTCAAAGTACGTTTCAGAGCTTAGACAGCTTGTTCATGAAATAACAGATGAAAATGCGGTGAAGATGCAAAGTCGATTGTTCAAAGCACTCGCCGACAAAACAAGATTAAAAATTCTGTTTCTTCTTGACATGCGAGAAATGTGTGTTTGCGAGATCATGGTTGCCCTGGATTTGACCCAGCCCACAGCCTCTCATCATCTGGGCATACTAGAAGCGGTAGAACTGGTAAAGGATAGGCGTGAAGGAAAATGGGTCTTCTACAGCTTAAAAAACAAGCGCATTACGGACCTCGTAAAAGGGTTCATGAAAAATGCAGATTGACTAACTGGAATTTAGACTTTAACATCCTCTGGATAGTTTTTAACAACGCTGGAAACGCGTCTTAAGCACTTCAACGCACATTCGTAGGTTGGAAAACTCTTCAGCCCACATTCAGGTCCTGCGTATGGAACTCTCTCCACACCGAACCGATCAACTATCTCGACCAAACGTTTCTTCATGATATCAGGTTTTTCGAGAAAGATTTCTGGATCGGTCTTTCGACTAGTGATACCAGTCCAAGCTTCGGCAATCCCTTCATTTATTGCTATTTCTGTCATTTTTTGTCGTGAAGTTGTGGTGATTCTCTTTTTGATCAGGATGTCGAAGTCGGCGATGGTTATGCTTGCTTTCAGAAATTTGTCAGTTGATTCCAGTCTCTCCGTGGTTTTCTTCATGTTGTAGAGGGGGTCATCAACATGTGAGTCGATGATGTCTAGAGATTTTGTCTCCCAAAAAAGTTCGTCTGAGGTGTTGTGAAGGTGCAGCAAAGTTTGGGCGTTTTTGGATTTGGCTTTGTGGAAAATGGATTCCCAAGCCTTTCGCAGGTTTTCTCTTCCCTCAGAACCGAAGTCAATTAGTGGATCGTCTTGCAGTCCGAAAACTGGTTCATCCACCGCAAGTAAACTCACTTTGCCGTGTTTTTCGCTGAAAACATTGTTTTCTACGATCTGTGAGATGGTGTTTCCTAATCTGCTGAATATTTTGTTGTCTCGATGGAGGAAGAGAGAAGAAAGCGTATATGGTCCTGTGACGCAGACTTTAACTTCGAAGGGCTCACCTTTCTTCTCGTAAATCCTTTGAGAATTCTTTTTTATCACCATAACCTCGGGTATATGGCTCCTATCTGCTTTTACAAACGGAATCTTGGTCTCTAAGTAACCTCCTTTAGCTTTCTCTACGCCGTCCATCATTGCCAGAAACATCTCGTTCATATCCCTGAACTGGGGATAGTTTGGAACATCGATGCCAGCTCCAAGTTTATCGAGAAAGCAATCAATCACCCTTTTCTCAAAGAATTTAACCGAATCGTCGGCGGAATAGAGACCGAAACGCGTTGCTCCTTCCAAAAACTTTTCAACACCACCAATGAAGGGAAAGCTGCCAGCGTCACAAGACTTCATCACGAAAACATCTCCATGAATCTGTTATGCTTCTGATTTGCGCTGTTTAAAGTGTTCCCATCCCCGAGCCTCTATATAAACCGTTTTTCCCAAAGTTTTAAAGAGAAGAGTTTTCTCTTTCGTAACCTGTCCAATCTTTATGAGGGTCCCCCCCACTTTTTCTACGGCTTTTTTTGCATCTTGCCAAAGTTTAGGTTGGATAGTTACTACAAGCTCATATTCTTCTCCGCCATACAGAGTCAGTTCTATTGGATCAAGACCGTGCATCTTTGCAAATTTTTCTGCTTCCTGTGCGATTGGAAGGCTGTCGATAAGGAAGCCCACGTTGCTTGCCCGCGAAATTTCGTGGATGCTCCATGCTAGTCCGTCGCTGGAATCTATTGAGGCTGTTGCTGCTCGGTTTTGGGCTAGAGCCAACCCTTCTCTTAGCCTTGTATTGGGCATGAGAACCGAATTAACGAGCTCTTTCCTTATTTCCGGAGGAGCTGAAAATTTTTCCATTAGAATCTTTAATCCTGCTGCGGTTTTTCCGAAAAAGCCGGTTACTGCCACGTAATCGCTGGGCTTTGCGCCGCTACGCTTAATGATTTGGCGTTTTTGGCAGATTCCCAACACTGCGCAGCTGATCACTAGGTCGGATGCTTCGTTGGTGTCTCCACCCAGCACGTAGGCGTTGTATTCGCGAGCTCCAGCGTTTAGTCCCTTGCCGATCTGTTGTATATCTTTTTTGGACAAGCCTCGGGGTATGCCGATGGCTGCTAAGAGTGCTAGGGGCTGTACTCCCTTGGCTGCTAGGTCACTTATGTTCATAACCACCGCTTTGCGAGCTGCATGCCAAAGACTCATACCTTTTGGAACGTCTGTTTTTCCAACAAGCATATCTGTTTTTATTACGGCGAGCTTTTTGCGTCCGATGTCTATGGCTGAGACATCGTCTCCAAAGGGAACTGGCATTTTGGGCATCTGGTCGAGGCATTCTAGAATTAGGTCGATGATTTTTCTTTCACCAAGCTCCTCCACTAAACTCAAGTTGAAGACCTCTACAGTAATTGTTTGCGTCCGAACATCTTAAAAATATGTGTTTACCTCAGTTGTTTGGAAACGCCCCGGTGGCTCAGACCGGTAGAGCGGCAGCCTCGTAAGCTGTTGGTCGCGGGCTCAAATCCCGCCCGGGGCTCCAAGGCTTCATTAAATTTTCATTTGTTTTGCGATTTCATTTCCAAACTCTTTGCACTTAGGAAGTTCGCCTTCTACGATGGGACCCCTCATTCCCTCAACCCTTATTGACAAGCCAGGAAGTATCAGTTTCAGGCCGGGAACCTTTTCGTTTATTCTTTTTTCCATCTTTCTTACAGCCTTGTTGAAATCTTCTCCCAAGTATGTGTCGAAGACGGCTCCCGTTTTACCTTCCAATTCTATTTTTCCAAGTTTGTCGATAAACTTCTTGATGCCTCTGGTTGGACCGCCCCAATGAGTTGGAGAACCGATCAGAATCAAGTCGTAATTAAGTACTTCTTTTGGGTCCATGTGTTTTGGTTCCTTTAGCAGAGCCTCTATTTTTTCTATTTCGTTTATGCCTTCTATGATTGTTTCTGCCACTCGTTTAGTGTTGCCATACTTTGATTCATAAATTACAATCACTCTCTTCAAAAATTTCACCCATTATCACATTTGTACTCAAAACATTAAGATAAGACTTTGCGCCGTCTCAGTTTCTTTGAGATCTACTTACTGTTCAAGGGGCATGCCCTCAAACATTCAAAGCATAAATATGTGCCATGATCATCAACGGCGATGGTGTTCAGTAACGTCTCGAAGGGGTAATTTTTTCCAATTGTTTGTTTGCCAAGCGCAAGCGCGAGTAAAGGATTAGAACTTGAATAACGCATGCATAAATTGTGATCGACTTTTCCCGCCCTTTTTATTGCGTTGGCGGGACAGACATCAATGCAGTCAAAGCAATTTGAAGGACAGATGTCCTCGTTAAGCTTTTCGTCAGGTTCTAACTCCTGTGTCGTTATCGCTCCTCCCAGTAGGATTCTAGTCCCATATTGAGGGGTAGCCAGTAAGCCGCATTTGGCAAGCCGACCTAACCCAGCCTCTTCAGCCCAGTATACCAGAGGTAGATGCCCCCAAAACTCACGATTTACTATTTTCCATGGAAAACAACTATAGATTGGGGTAGCTGAACAGTTCTTTTCTTCTAGAAATAAGCAGAGCTTGTTGGAAACCGAATCCAAGGTTCGGTATTGAGTGTTGCAATAACGCCAATATAAGCTCAAGTTGTTGCTTTTTGCGTAGACGATTCCCTTTGGGATCTGCACTCCATAACAAATGATTGATCTTGCACCCTCTAACAACTTTTGAGGAGAAAAACTCTCTGGGATTGACGGTAGTTGCTTGACTGCTGCTACGCCAAGAATAGACATGCCTTCATTGTGAAGAAAATCACTGATTTCGCCTTTAGTGCGTTGTTCTTTCATTTTATCATCTCACCAATCTCTTTGACTTTTGGCAATTGCGCCCTAACCGTCTGTTATATGAAACCGATACTTAAGATTACAATGGAATGCTTCAATCACTCTTCAGAAACTGTCAGAACCTTCTTGAATGGGTCTTCAGGCTTGTTTTTTAGGGTGCTATGAACTATGAAAGTTTCTGTTTCTCTAACACCACTCAACCCATGAAGCTTCTTAACAAAATCAGTCAATTCTTTCTTGTTCTCCACCAAAACCTTTACGACGCTATCATATTTCCCAAAGACTCGATGAAATTCAGATACCTGATGTAAACCTTTGATCTCAGTCTCATTCTTTTTCCTGAGGTCACTTCGCGGATCCTCGCGCATAAATATGTACGCTTGAATTGATAAGCCAAACTTTTCTGGTTCCAACTTTGGAGCGAAAGAACTTATCAAACCGGAGTCACACAGCTGTTCAAGTTTCTTCGCGACCGTTTGCCTTGTAGCCCCCACATTTTTTGCAATTTGAAGAAGTGGTTGCCTTCCATCCTCAAGCAACTGAAGGATTATTTTCTTTTCTAAGTCTTTAGATTTTAACATTTTGTTAACAAAACATTTAAAAACCTTGATGCTTATAAGACTTTTCCCACATAATACTTAACCTAAAGTTAAGGAATTGATACAATGCCAAAAATTGACCTAGAAGAATTTGCCAAAACTGCTGATAGAATTAGGAGAAAGGCAATAGAAGAAAAGAGGTTGATAGATAATCCCTCTGATGAAGAGCTAAGGCTACTTGTGGAAAACGAGCCCGAGGTTAGGAAAACTATATATGGAAATTTTGTTGCTGAAAGCGAACCTACTTCCAGAGCAGCTATGTTTACCAAAAACAGCGTTGACTATTCTTTCGGCGAAGAAGAACTCCAACTGTTGGATCAGTGCGAAAAAGCTTTAGCCAAAGAAAAACTGATTGCTATTGATAGAATTGTGGGTAATGAACGTAGTGAAACAACAGTCAGATTAATTGTTCCTGAACGACTCACTCATGTTGCCTATGGCGGAAAGAATCTTTTCATACCCGCAAAAAAAGAGATTAAAGAGCCAACATATCAAATCATATTTTTCACCGACGAAGCTTTCAAAACTAATAAATCAAAGCCCCTTCCACAAAAAGATATCACCATAAGATTGGCTATGCTGGATGATGGAAAGGTCATTAAAATAGTTAGGAACAGCAACTACATAGGCGAATTTAAGAAAGGAGTTTTCGCTGCAGAGGATTGGAACGCTAAAACTAGGAGAGGTGGAATTTTCCTACATGCAGGTTGTAGAGAGGATTTTCTCCAGTCAGCGCATGGAGATTACCGAAATGTTAGAACATTACTTCTCGCTTTAAGCGCAAATGGAAAAACAACCACAACCTGTAGGATTTTGGCAAGAAAAGGAAAGGAAAAATCATGGATTGTTCAAGACGATGGTGGAACTCTCATGCCAGATGGTTCTTTTCATGGCTTCGAAGCTGGAGGAGTATTTGCAAAAACAGAGAGCGTAAATCCAGGGGAACAACTCGGAATCTATTATGGCCTATTGAAACCAGGAATATTGTGCGAAAATGTACACATAAACGAAGACGGAGACTTTGACTTTTACAACTTTTCAAGAACATCAAATGGACGAGCAGTAATACCGAGAAGAGATTTTATGCACGCCAGCCCCTATATCGACGTGGATAGAATTGACAACCTCATTCTTATCACCAGAGGACCATTGATCCCTGCGATATCAAAATTAACTCTGGAACAAGCAGTAGCTTTGATGATTTTAGGGCAAGCAATGGAATCATCAGCAGGTGACCCAACCAAAGCAGGAAAGATTAGAAGTGAGTTTTTCTACGACCCCTTCGTAGCTGGTGACAGAGCAGAGCACGCCAACAAATTTTATGAAATCTTGAAGGGTCTTCCTCACATGAATTACTTCCTGTTAAATACAGGAGGAGTGGGTGAAGGACCACATTACAAAGAGATAACCTTGGAACATACGATAGCTATACTGGATTCTCTGTTAAGAGGCGGGCTTGAAGATTGGATAGATTCACCTACAGGCTTTAAGGTACCAAAAGCGATAAGGATGGTGGATGATATTTACCTGCATCCTGAGAAACTTTGCTCACGAGATGAATTTGAGGAGAAGCAGAAGGAGCTTGATAAATTTAGACGTGAAGCCATTCAAAAAATCAACGATGATCTACCTCCCAGTATAAGAAATGTTTTTGGCGAAGAATAAAAATCGGCTTTCAACAGTTCTAGGGGAATCCATTCCCAACCTATTTACAATAACTTTTACAAAGGGAAACTCTATAGGCTACTATCATAAAGAAGATTTTGCGTGGGGACAAATCTAATGAAAAAAAAATTGTAAAGCCCCGGTGGCTAAGCCCGGTTATAGCAGCGGCCTTGTATGCATAGAGTCGGGAAAGCCGCAGGTCGCGGGTTCGAATCCCGCCCGGGGCTCCAAACTTGAACTTGTAGTTCCGATGAACAACCATTACTAAATATTTTTTCATGGTTTAACCGCATTTTTTCACGGAAACCTTGAATCCATTATAATTTTATTTTTAAAAATGAAATATTTTTCCTAAAAATGCTTATTATGGTCTTTTTATTCTAAATAAAAGTAGAAGAGGGCGCATTTAGAAACTCCTTTCTCTCTTCAGTACCTCTTTTTACAGATGCGCCCTCACAAATTTTTTCTCAGATAGTTAAGAAAGCGTATCACCAGACATAGAGGCTCTTCCAACAACGGTTCTGAAGAGGCAAAATCCAATCGCTGCCAACACTGCTGCGGCATACATAGTAGCCTTGAAGCCGAAGAGTTCTGAGATTAATCCGCCAATTAATGCTCCAGCCACGGCGGCGAGACTAATCACCGAATCTAGCATTCCTGTGCATGTAGCCTTCTCAACGTTACGTCGCATTAGGTAAAGTAGAGAGCCAACATAGAGGCATGACCAAGAACAACCAAGCAAGACTTGAATTGGAAGGAGTTGATAGAAGTTTTGAGCCAAAGTGAAGGCAAAGAAGGTTACCGAAGACAGAATTAGACCCGTGTTAATCAAGGTTTTGCCTCTGAAGCGATCGACAAATCGCATGACAAAAAACTGCGACGCTGTATTTACGGTATAAATGACTCCAACCCAAAATTTGTCTCCTCCGAGATCAATAGTGATGTACAGAGGATATATTATCCATATGCAGTTGGCTCCCATGTGCCGCATAAAATAGGATAAATATAGGCGCCAGTTCTTTTTGATTACGCTCTTAGGAAAAAACGGAACACTGAGACGCGGGCTGCTGATCGTAGGCATAGTAAAAGAGACAATAAAAGCCAGTAGAAGGCAGGCTGAGGAAAGAACAAAGGCGCCCCAAAACATGGCTATCAAACCAGCTAAAAAGGTGCCAACAGCCCAACCTAACGCACCGAAAGAACTGAACCGTCCAAGGAGGTCCCCAGATTCGTAAACATAGGCTATGAGCGCGGGAGGAAAAATTCCAATAGAAAATCCTGCCAAGCCACGAACGAGAGCAAGCAGCCACGGATCAGCCCAAAACGGCGCGACAAAAGAGGGATCCGTCAAAACTTGTATAAAAAGTGTGAGAGATGAGATCCCGAGACCGAGGTGAAGAAAAAACTTTCGACCGTGTACGTCAGATGCGCGACCAAAAAGGTATGATGAGCTGAAAAGGGCAAGTCCATAGACCGCTCCGATGATGCCTATTTGAGTTTTGCTCGCTCCCAGTTCTTCGGCCAAAATGGGAATAAACAGGTATGAGGCTGAGAAAGCTATCTTGGACAGCAACTGGATAACGTTTTGTTTCATACTAAAGTCTCACTATGTTGACTTCTACACGCTTTGAAATGCTTTTTAAATGTTGTGCGGGTTATCTAACCATTATGATTAGCTAAAGGGAGTGGACTAGAACCACGCTAACGCTTATTGAAATCTTAATCCTCGCTGTCGTTCAAGGCGTAACCGAGTGGCTGCCAATATCTAGCTTTGGACATCTAGCCATCGTTGAAGAATATCTGGGTTTAGAGCTTCCATTGATTTTCAATGTGATGTTGCACGTAGGAACAGTGTTTGTAGTCTTGACAGTATTCTGGAGAGACATTGTAGAAATCGTTAAAGCCTTGGTTAGAATGAACTTCAAGACCCGTGAAGGAAAACTTGCGTTATTTATAGCAGTTGGAAGTGTACCAACAGCCCTTATCGGCTTCTTTTTCCACGACATTTTCGAATCTTTTTCTCACAATTTGCCCGTTGTAGGCGTAGCACTGTTAATCACCGGTTTTGTCCTATTTGTTTCTGAAAGGAGAAAAACCAATCGAGAACTCAGCTATCTGGATTCCTTGTTGATAGGAACAGCCCAAGGAATTGCAATAACTCCAGGCATTTCAAGGAGCGGCGTCACAATAGCCACGGGGTTGTTGAGAAAAGTGAAAAGAGAGGCAGCTTTCAAATATTCATTCTTGCTGTCTATACCCGCGGTAATAGGAGCAACTGTCATGGAGTCAAGAGAATTGGTGGTGGGAAACGTAGACATATTTGCGCTATTTCTAGGGGCAATAATATCGATGATGGTAGGTTATATATCTTTGAAATTTCTACGAAAGGTCGTTATGAAAGAAAAATTCCACTTGTTCGCCTATTACTGCTGGATAGTAGGGTTGATAATGGTTTTTTTCTACCTCTTGCAATAAATTATATGAAAGTGGAACCAGTCCGTGTTCTTCATGAGTAAAAGTTCAAGATGGTCTATTGGCCTGGTAATAGGTGATGCCTTCAAAAGGTTTTGGGGGCGCGCGCAAAAGTAGAGGAACAAGACCTCTGCTGTTCACTCCAAATTAAGTCACATTACCTGCGCCACAGCCCTAAAGCATGGAATTTATGAGTGTTTGATCTTTTCTTTTAGGCACCTTTAAATAGGGTTCATACGTAACCTTCTCTATCCTTAATTCGTAGAGAGATTCAAAAGGAGGACTGTAAGTTTGTCTAAAGAATCAAACGTCGTTTATATTGGAAGAAAACCTGCAATGAGTTATGTAATGGCGGTCATAACGAGTTTCACCGGATCAGACGCTAAAGAAATTACCTTAAAGGCTAGGGGACGAGCAATAACAACTGCTGTTGATGCGGCTGAGATAACTCGACGCAAGTTCCTGAAAGAATTGAACGTAAGTGAGATAACGATAGGAACAGAAGAAATACAGCAAGAAGAAGGTGGAACGAGAAACGTTTCAACCATCGAAATCACGTTAACTCGGAAATAGGAACGAGTCAAATGCGAATGAAAGTGTCAAGGGGGCGAGGTCGACCTCGTGGCAAGCATCGCTCACTTGCTGATTTTAGGCTTCTTGAGTATCTTGCTTTGATCTCGATGAAGTATGGGATTGATTCGAACGATTTTTTTAATAGTTTCATTGAAGCTTGGAAAGGTCAACAATCTACATGTAAAAGCCTCTTGATTGAATGCCGTAAGAGAACACAAAATTATGCAGTCTTTCTCATAACCAACAGTTTCAGAGTGGTCGCACAGTTCCCTATACCCAAACGTATCCTCGAAGAAACCAGTCCGCTCAAAGAGTTTGCGTACGTAGAGGCGTCAAAGAGAACAATAGCCGAGGGGACTAAAGTGAAACATTTGCAGATCAGAGATTTAAAGTCTGGAATGAACCGAATTAGCTTAAAAGCAAGGGTTCTTGAAATTCCAAAGCCTAGATCTGTAGTCACTAGATTTGGAGAAATTGCCAAGGTCACAAATGTAAGTATCAAAGATGAAACTGGAATCATCCAGCTACCTTTGTGGAAACAAACAGACACAATTTCTGTGGGAGACATTATACAAGTTGAGAACGCACGTGTTGTAACCTTTAGAGGCGAACGCCAGTTGAGGGTCGGCAGAGGTGGACAACTAAGTGTTATCGAAAAAAGGTGACTTATTTATCCGGATTTCCTTTATAAAAACTGAAAAGCTTCCAGACCCATTAATCATAGTAGACAGAAGAACATCTGTATGCGTTCATGATTGTGCGAGGTGAAGAGCGAGACAATGCCTAGAGATCCTGTATGCGGCGTGATTCTGAATGAAAAAACAGCCAAATTTAAGATCAGTCATGAAGGAGAAACGTATTATTTCTGTAGTGTGAAATGCAAGAAGAGATTCAAAAGGAATCGAAGGAAATTTGTAAAGTAGACTGAGATTCTTTATATGGGTATAGTATCTTCTTCCAAAATTCTTTTAGTTCTTTGATTGCTTGTTTAAGAGATAATCTCTATTTGTTCAGTGGTAAGTTTATTCTATTTTTTCTTATTCTGAAGCTTCAGCATCTTGTGTTGGAGGTACCAACCGAGTTATGTAGCCAGCTATTCTGTTTCTCAGCTTTGTTGATGAAATGTTGGTAAGGAATTCTACGAGTTTTTTGTTGGTTTCAACGTCTGTTGTGAATTTGTCTGGAAATCGTTTCACCAATTCTCGAGCTATTTTCTTCACCAACTCGGTTCGCACCTTACCCCAAGCTTTCACTTGTCCTCCATGACCAAGCAGTTCTCCTTTGCCTTAAACACCAATTGCCGTTTACTCGTAGTATATCAGTTCTTCTTCCTCGAGTTTTTTATGAAGTTTGCTAACCGCTTCGTGGACGTCTTCTTCCTTTTTGGCGCCCGTGCAAACCAGTTTCCCACTGGCGAAGAGAAGAATCACAACCTTTGGCTCATCCATTCGGTAGATGAGACCGGGAAATTGTTCCGGTTCGTACATGGTCCTCCCAAGCGAGTAGGCTGATTTTTCAAGGTCTATCAGTCCTCCT
>Ga0209636_10000041_pt1 | contig 91361 bp, 76 predicted proteins | sample DeeMarSWOR152_54_FD_187464 | JGI IMG/M metagenome (GOLD analysis project Ga0209636, IMG submission 187464) | Marine sediment microbial communities from White Oak River estuary, North Carolina - WOR-1-52-54 (SPAdes) (version 2) | ecosystem: Environmental > Aquatic > Marine > Intertidal zone >...
TATCGCTAGTTGCTCCCGCCAATCTGGCAGCTCAGTGAACCATCAGAATCGCGTCTCAACGGCGTGCCTACAGTCTTCTCCCCTTGCTGGACGATGTTAGAACTTTTTGTGTAGTGGGGGAGGGGGAGGTTGCAGTTTGACGTACCCTGCGTAATTCACTCTTTTCCTTGATATTGTCACATATTTGTAGTACATTACCTTGCTGCAATAGACGGATTACGCAGCGAACATCAGGGAGGAGGAGCTGCGCGATGAAAATATCGGCGACGATAGTATTGGTGATGGCAGTAATTCTGCCGCTTGCTCTCGCCACTCATGCCCAGACTACATCCTGGAAGGACTTGAATGACAAGGCTATAGCGCTTTATGAACAGGGGCGTTATTCAGAAGGGGTCGAGGTAGCTAAGCTGGCACTGAAGGCTGCAGAGGAGACCTTTGGCTCTATGCATCCCAATGTCGCGGCCTCGCTGAACAATCTGGCGGAATTGTATAGAGCTCAGGGTAAGTATGAAGAGGCAGAGCCGCTTTACAAACGGGCACTTGCAATATACGAGAAGGCCCATGGCCCGGAGCATCCCGATGTGGCAGCGGTGTTGAGCAATCTAGCGGTATTACATTATCAACAGGGTAAGTATGCAAAGGCAGAGCCGCTTTACAAGCGTGCGCTCAGGATATATGAGAAGGCGCTTGAGCCGGAGCATTCGGATGTGCTGACATCGCGGGGCGCTCAGTATTGTCTCGAAGGGCTCACAAGTGTTTTCAAGGGTTTGTCAATACTGTACGGAGAGACTGGGAGAAAAGCGGAAGCCAAGAAACTGGAAAAGCGCATAAAGGAGATTCGTTCAAGAAGCCGTTGACGTTAGTGCGATTCTGATGAGCACTTCACTCGCCCCTGAGCACAGACCGATACTTGAGCCCGCTGACTTCCCCTGTGACGCTCAATGACGTTCCGCACACTCTCACTCAGTGGCCAACTCCCCTCGCTGGACGATGTTGGAAGTACTTACCTACGCATTGGCCAGCCCTAACCCTAGGGACCGTGATTCCCAGTGTTAACTGATCGGGGCCCCTATCGCTACGCTGGATGCCGGCAAGCACGCCCCGGAGTCAATGCGCTGTGCCGAGGCTGTTCATCGTGCCCGACTGGACGAGGTCACGCCATCTCCTACTTGTAGGAATGGACGCTTTCCTTCCCCGGAGCATCCGATACTTCTGATTTTGGTTTTAGGCGGCCAATCAGATAATCTTTATTGCGGTGCAGGACCACAAGGTGCCAGTTTTCCTCGAGAAATTTCCATCTAGTCAGAGGCAAATGAATGACAACCATGGCAGGGCGGGTCTCATCGACAATCTGCCTGAGCTTCGCCTCGTCCTGACGTGTGTTTACCACCACATATTCTCCTCTGTACAGTCCAGAATGAAGAATGATGCCATAGACATTCCAATCGCTGTCCTCCACCAAAACCCGGCCTTCCGGCACAGCATTTGACGCAAGCCACTTCCATGTGTCGATGTCTGTGGCGTGATAATCTCGAAAGGGAAGGTGCAGACGGGAGTGTCTACCGAAGGCAGTCACCTGCGAAGCGATGCTTGCTATCACTACTAACACCACAAGAGCGACGAGACTCGGCCGGTTCTTCCAGATGTTCAGTAGTGCTCGAGCCGCAAAAGGCAGGATCAAGATGCCAAACAAAAACGTGTAACGATGCACGGGAATCCATTCTGGTCTGACAACAGACAGGATTACAAAAGGACCCAGAAGCAGCGCTGCAATGAGAGCTAATATAGCGCTACGATTCCGCGATTTCGCAGCGCTGTGGAGACCAAGAAGTGCAAAGAGCGAAATGATCGGCCCCGGCGACCTCACGAAGATCCATACCCATTTGACCAGGTTGTGCAGCACGCCTCTGCCAAAATAAAGTGCTTGAATTTGCTTTAGTCTTGCTATAGCCAGCAGCGAGTATGACACCCCCTTGTTCGCCAGGGTGTTTCCCAGGGTCCAGAGGAAAAAAGTACTTAACCCGAGAAGGGCGAAAGGAATCGCAAACTTTCGTGTCATCCGCGAAAAGAAAAGCAGGATGCTGAGGATTCCTGTCAGTTGCCACGCCTCTTGCCGGAAACCTCCCGCTAGGGCGAGCAGAAATGCGGACCAAGTGAAATGCGTCTTTTGATTTCTATCTACGCTCATCCCTCTGAAGAAATGATAAATGGCCCATACGGACAGTAGGCCGAAGGGTGCTTCTGCCAGGGTGGTCGCTGACAGGGCTACGTGGTTTCCGTAAATTGCAAGAAAAACGCCAGCGACCACGGCAGTACGCCTGTCAAACAGCAATTCCGTCAAGAAAAAAAAGGGTATAATGGTCAGCGTGCCCGTTACAAAACTGAGTACTTTCCCCGCAGTCAGCGGATCTCCGATGACAAACATGAGAGTGCCCATCGCGTAATAATGGAACGGCAGCCAAATCCCGCTGTAGATCAGATGCGGCTGGAGAGCCCACTCTGCAGCCGCAACAAGCCTGGCGTCAGCGTCGCCAGGTTCGTTTATGGTAACAACACAGATCAAAAGACGAACGCAGGCAGTCAGCAACAGAAGAAATATCAGATCAAACTTGCGACGATAAGGGAACATCACGGGTTTCCCCAATCAGTCTGTCAGACAAGCCGTCGACTTCTGCTGGAGGCGAGTTGGTGTGGAAACGGGCATTCGAAAGGCAGGTGGACTGCATACGCTCAGATGCTCCAGCGCTGCACGGCAATCGTAGTTAGTATCTTTGCTCAGCTTTTCCATCTCGACCTGGGAGACATGGTTAGAGGTTCGTGTGAAACCCCGACGTTAGATCAGATGGGTTCACGTGGCCCCGGGGGTACCTCGCAATGTTACAGTAGTTTCGAATTCTGGTCAACTTCTGCTCGAGGCCGGTAGAGTATAGCTTGAGCCTGTTGCCGAAGTCGCTTTCCTGAATATTCGAGAGAAGTCAGTTGGGGTAACTGGTGAAATCTCAACGTGACTTCTGCGCATCCTCTAGGCCAAATCGGGTTCGGCAACAGGCTCGTTTTGTGTGTAAAAGTATTGGAGAGTAGACAGAGACAGACGTATTCTTTCCCGTTTGTCATTCACTGGTCAGACCGGAAACGAGGGCCGGTTGATCGCTGGTCCTCTTACCTTACCAGGTGAGCCAAGAGTTCCCTTGCTTCCCGGTTGAAGGCGAGAGCTTCCGAAGATGAAAGCGGGTGTGTGACGCAGCACGTTCCAGAAAGTAGTGGCTCCCCTCGCTGGACGATGTTAGGACTTTTTGTGTCGCCATCTAGCCAGGTTCGTGTGCGGTCTCGCTCCTGGGACTGGATCTAACTAGAATTCGCCTGGCTTGCCTGACAGAGCGGGAAGCTCTTGCAGTAGGAAGAATAGCCTCCTAGTAGCCTGACCTGTGCCGCCTAATCAACCGCCGTCCCAAACACGCCATCAATCAGAGCTGTAAGCCCCTTTGCGCTACCACCAGTCAATCAAGCGACATGACGATCTCGATGACTTCTCCCTTCCGTTCTACTTTGAGCGTCAGGGGCGTGCCTCTAAGGTGCCGCACGCGCTCCTCGCTGCTGAGCGACTTTACCAACTGACCGTTCATCGCAACAATCCGATCGCCTCGCTGGAGTCCCGCAGAGGCGGCGGCCAGGCCCTGTTCCACGCCGCGGACCTCCAGCACTTCGCCGGACAATCCGTTCAGCATGATGCCATAGCTCTTCGGACCACCATGCTTGACTACGCGCCGCACCGGCTGAACAGGAGTAGATTCCAGCGGTTTGTCAAACCGAATTCGGCGATTGGCGCTGTCAATTGTGATGGCATATTCGCGGAGTACGCCCATCCCTACATGAGCGCGTTTGGTTCGTTCACTAAACGTTACCGTGGGATTGAGTAGGGCGATATCTCCAATGTTGATAACGCCTTCCAGCTTGCTCGACAGAATCTCGAAGGTTGCATCGACGGTGCGCCCGTGACCGCTCACCGTCGGTTCTGACTCGAGTGGTAGCACGGAAATATAATGAGGCGGCAGGACAAAAGCAGACGGTGCGCCGGTGTGGACCGAAATACTCATCTCCTCGCCCGCGACTAACACGCTAATTTGCGGCACTACGGCGCTCGAACTGTATTCCAGCACTCGCTTGCCATCGGCTGCAGGAAGTTCCCCTGCTCGAACCAGAATCATATCATTCGGAAAATCCAACGTGATCACAAAACCATCGAAGGATGCCGCCGATAATATCGCATCGGGTGCCTCCAACGAACCAAAGACGGTCCGCAAGTCCATCGTGACTGCAGGGGCATTTTTCATGACTGCATCCCCCATCCTAATACTACGAACATTGAGGGAATCGGTCACGAGGGGCTCAGTGCCCATGGGGCTTCCTATCTTGGCGGAACCCACGACCGGTATCTCGAGCTCTTTGACGATCTCACGTGTCAGTACGCTCACGCCAGCGCCAGTATCGAGCACGACTTTGTACGGTCCCTGGTCGTTGATGAAAGCCTCCACAACCGTGAGGTGAGCCAGCCACTCAATCGGAATCCCCTTCTCGGATGATGGGACCTGGACTCGTTTGACCTGCTGGGCGGCCCAACCATCAACAACAGAGAATGCGATGATAGCCGCGACAACAATCACTGCCGCAATAGATAACCATGACTTCATTTGAGGCCTCCATTAAGATTCGATGTATAATTGATATATAGTCCGATTAGTACTATATTATTCCTGTACAGAGGTTCTGTCAAAGCGATGACCTGCCTACATTTATTGTACCACTTTCTGAGCTAGTGCCGGTATAGTTGGACCGCCCCGCTTTTCTAGACCACTTGCAGAGTTAGAAATCTCGTTTCTGAGGTCCTTTCTGGCTTGAGATTTTCCACGAACTCCCGGGGTGTGAGATTCCCCAGAGAGCTGTGACGTGATCCCAAAGAGAAGAGCTCCTCAAATAGGACTCGAACTCGCGTATCTTCTCAAGAAGTCTGGCTGCAAGAGACGGGGCTCTCCGCAATCGGCTGACGCGTCTGCCGATTTCTGGACGGCGACAACGCCTGCACGGCCATAACGTATACATTCAAATCCTGGGGCCCGGTGAAGTAGTGGTTGTTCTTCGCTCGCTGCGCCTGGTCGTGGGTTCGCCTGGTGGAACGAACGCCCATTAGCCGCATCCCATGGCGTCCCTATTCTGTTGTGAGAACGTCAGTTTTGCCGCTCCTGGGGCAGTCTCATCTGCTTGACAGCATCCCCCTCACGGTGGTATGCTCTGATGTTTGAATAGGCGATACCGATGTCGGGGTCTGGGCCTCAGCCGGGCCTTTGGGCTGGCGGTCTGAAGCTGGGGACACTGTTCGGGTCATGGACTTGTCGCGCTGCGAATGCGATGCGGGTCTTATGCCTGGCTTGTACTGTCCCCCGTTTTTATGATATTCGGCGACTCACCCTGTCCGATGGGACGGGGTCACGCGCACAAAGGCGACGCTCGGTAAAGCAGTACAACAAGGCAGCACAACTTGTTCGCTGGGAGTAGCGTATGAAACGGACCAGGGTCGTGATAATGGGAGCAGGCGGCAGGGATTTTCACAATTTTAATATGTACTTCAGGGACAACAAAAACTACGAGGTTGTCTGCTTTACGGCCACGCAGATTCCAAACATCGAGAAGAGGGTTTTCCCCCCTGAGCTGGCTGGCGAGCTATATCCTGACGGTATTCCGATTTACACCGAAGAGGATCTGCCTTCCATACTGACAGAGCGCGAGATAGATGAGGTCGTATTCGCATACAGTGATATCTCACATGAACACGTCATGCACGCGGCTTCAGTCGCGCTGGCCGCTGGTTGCGACTTCAGATTGCTCGGACCGAAGAGGACCATGATAGAAGGAAAGGTTCCCATAATCGCGGTTGTTGCAGTTCGTACCGGCTCCGGGAAGAGTCCCGCCACACGGAAAATCACCAAGCTGCTTAGGAAGATGAAGAAGAAGGTGGTCGTGGTTCGCCATCCTATGCCTTACGGCGACTTAGAAAAGCAGGCGGTCCAAAGGTTTGAGAAGCTGGAGGACCTCGATCTGCACAAGTGCACAATTGAGGAGAGAGAAGAATACGAGCCACACATAGAGAACGGCGCCGTCGTCTTCGCCGGAGTTGAATACACACAGATTCTGAGGGCCGCTGAGAAAGAGGCAGACGTGGTGATCTGGGACGGTGGCAACAACGACATGTCCTTCTTCAAGCCCTCTCTGACCATAGTGATTGCCGACCCCTTAAGACCAGGCCACAGTATCAAGTATCATCCCGGTGAGGCGAACCTGAGGTCTGCCGATGTTGTTATCGTGAACAAGCAGGACTCGGCCAAGCCCGACGACATACAAGCGGTCAAGCAAACGATAAGGAGTGCGAATTCTGCTGCCGAGATCATTGATGCCATCTCTCCCATTACGGTCGACAAACCTGAGCTTATAAAGGGAAAACGTGTCCTCGTCATTGAAGACGGTCCGACGCTCACTCACGGCGGTATGCGCTATGGCGCAGGTGTTGTGGCAGCGAAGAAGTACGGAGCGAAGGAACTTGTCAATGCCAGACCCCACGCTGTGGGGGAGATCAAGGATGTGTTTGAGAACTATCCTCACATTGAGACGGTCTTGCCCGCGATAGGGTACGGTGACAATCAGATAAGGGACCTCGAGGCCACGATCAAAGCCTGCGAAGCAGACGTTGTGATAATCGCAACGCCCTCGGACCTGAGGAGATTGATGAGCATCGAGACCCCTACCGTGATGGTAAGTTACGAACTTGAAGAGACGGGTCCTCCAAAGCTTGAAAAGATCCTGTCTGGGGTCTTCGAGTAAACGAGACTCTGTCCGGCACGATAGGCATCGGCTACGAACCAGACTGGCATCTTCTGACGTAAGCCGGTAGGAGTAGAAAGGAGGCCATTTTGAAGATTCACGAATACCAGGCAAAAGAGGTCTTTGCCCGTTACGGAATACCTGTCCCTCCCGGGCGAGTCGCTGCTACCCCTGAGGAGGCAAAGAAAATAGCCTCCGAGCTCGGTAAGCCCGTTGTCGTGAAAGCGCAGGTGCACGTAGGGGGGCGTGGCAAGGCCGGAGGGATTCAGTTCGGAAAGACTCCCGATGAGACGAAGAAAGTGGCCTCAAAAGTCCTGGGAATGGACATCAAGGGCCTCACTGTCGAAAAAGTCTTGGTGACAACGAGCGTGGATGTTGCGAGCGAAAGTTACCTGGGGCTGGTTGTTGACAGAAGGGCCAAGAAGGCCGTCTTCATGGCAAGCCCTGCCGGAGGGGTGGACATAGAAGAGGTCGCTCGCAGCACGCCCGAGAAGATTTTCAAGGTGCACGTTGACCCCTGCACGGGCCTTCTGCCTTATCAGGCAAGGTTTCTGGCATCCAGGTTGGAGAAAGAGCCGAAGCTGGCACGTCAGATCGCAGACATTGCTCTGAAGCTGTGGCGAGTGTTCTGGGAGACCGACTGCTCACTCGCAGAGATAAACCCGCTCGTTAAGACCACAGACGGACAGATAGTGGCGCTGGATGCGAAGATCAATCTGGACGATAATGGACTTCCCTGGCACAAAGACCTTGAGGCGATGCGGGAAAGCGAGGAGGAAGCAGACAGGCTTGCCAGGGAGATGGGACTCAGCTACGTCAAGCTCGACGGTTCTGTCGGATGCTGCGTAAACGGTGCCGGGCTGGCCATGGCAACAATGGACCTCATAAAGCACTACGGCGGAGAGCCGGCCAACTTCCTGGATATCGGAGGTAGTTCAAGCCCCGAGAAAGTGCTCACCGCAATGAGAATCATCTGCTCCGACCCTGGAGTGAAGGCGATCTTCTTTAACATCTTCGGGGGCATTACCAGGTGTGATGACGTGGCAAATGGGATCGTGACTGCGCTGAAAGACATCGACATAAATGTCCCCATTGTCATACGGCTCACCGGAACCAATGAAGAGAAGGCGAGAGAGATTCTGAGCAAGGCAGACCTTGCTGCAACGACTTCAATGGACGAGGGAGTAAAGCAGGTTTTAGGAATGGCTCAAGGGGGAGTAAGTTGAGTATTCTTGTCGACGAAAACACAAAGGTTGTTGTTCAAGGCATCACAGGACGTGACGGTTCGTTTCACTCACAAGCGATGCTGGACTACGGCACCAAGGTGGTGGCAGGTGCGACTCCTGGCAAGGGCGGCACGGAATGCGTCGATGTTCCCGTGTTTGATTCCGTTCTTGAAGCACGGACGGCCACCGGGGCCGACACGTCGGTCGTATACGTGCCGGCCGCTTTTGCTGCAGATGCTGTCCACGAGGCTTTCGATGCCGGCATTAGGCTTGTGGTTTGTGTCACCGAGGGAATTCCTACATTCGAGGTGATGAGAGTATACGCCAAGATGAAGGCTCTCGGGGTAAGGATGATCGGTCCCAACTGTCCTGGTATCATATCTCCGGGTAAATGCAAGGTCGGCATCATGCCGGGACACATACACACGCCCGGAAAGGTGGGAGTGGTCTCGAGAAGCGGAACTCTCACCTACGAGGTGGTGGACCAGCTTACGGCGGCAGGACTCGGACAGTCCACCTGTATCGGAATCGGGGGAGATCCGATCATAGGGACCAACTTCATTGACGCACTGGAGCTCTTCGAAAAGGATCCCGGCACGGAGGCCGTCGTGCTCATAGGCGAAATCGGCGGAACTGACGAGGAAGAGGCCGCGGAATTCGTGAAGTCGGAAGTCACAAAACCTGTCGTCGCCTTTGTTGCAGGGCAGACGGCTCCTCCGGGAAAGAGAATGGGCCACGCAGGTGCCATTATTTCCGGCGGCACGGGCACGGCGAAAGAGAAGATAGAGGCCTTCAACAAGGCCGGTATCGCGGTTGCTGAGATACCCTCTCAAATAAGCGGGCTTGTGGCTGACCTTGTCAAGGCAGGTTAGAGTCTGCTACAGCCGCCTTGAGTAGAGCCGGTGACACTTCAATAGCGGCAAAGACCGGCGGACACCGGTCCGTCGGCGGAGAACGCAACCAGGATGGACACTACGAGAACTCTCATGATAGTAAAACCTGACGCGGTCGCGAACGGTCTCGTAGGAAAACTCATATCGATGGCCGAGGAGAAAGGCTTCAGTATTCGTGACGTCAAGATGTTTCGGCTGAGCGTCTCTGATGCTTCAGTGTTTTACAACGTGCACAGGGGCAAGCCGTTCTTTGAATCCCTTGTGAAATACATGTCTTCGGGTCCCATAGTCGCATTTCTCCTGGAAAAAGAGGACGCCGTGAAGGCTCTGAGAGAACTCGTGGGGCATGTCGATCCCGCCGAATCTCCAGAGGGCACTATTCGCAAGCTCTACGGCGTGGACATACAGCGTAACGCTGTCCACGCCCCGGATTCGATCCAGAACGCTCAGAGGGAAATAGGGCTGATCTTCGGCCGCGGCTCTCTGACATCCGGAGTCTTTCCGCAAACAGCTTAGACCTGCGCGAATCCGGGTATGGCCAGAGACATTGCGAGCCTGCTTCAGTCCTGGGTGGGGTGACCATACATAAGGGAGCCCGGGGAGGGGTTGGAGAATGAAGATAAGTGTTCAGGAAGTCCCGCAGGGAGAGAGTGTCTTGGAGCTTCGAGAGACCCCGGCGGGTCTTGAGCTCACGGGACTCTCCGCACAGTTCACCTCAGAAGTCCCTGTAAATCTGAGGTTACACAGGCGAGAGAACGAGATCGTAATCTGGGGTTCAGCGAGCGGCACCGTTTCCGAAGAGTGTTCGCGATGTCTCAACGCAGTTGAGCGCAAGTTTAGTGTAGAGTTTGAAATCTTCTGTGATAAGATAGGGGCTCGCACTGGGGAGCGGGAAGGGGAGGAGAAGGGAGGCGAGACCTTCGTTGTGTTTCACGATGGCAGGACACTAGAGCTCGGCCCCTGCGTGAGAGAGGCCCTTGTTCTGTCACTTCCGATAAAGCCGCTGTGCAGCGAGGATTGCAAGGGGCTATGCCCTATCTGTGGTGTCAATCTCAATGAGACCACGTGTTCCTGCGATAGAAGCAGGGTAGACCCTCGTTGGAGTGTGCTTGAGAAACTGAAGAAAAGAGAGGAGAAGTAGAGATGGCGCTACCCAAGCGGCGGCACTCAAAATCCAGGCGAAACAAGAGACGTACTCACTGGAAACTATCCAGACCAGGGCTTTCCAGCTGTTCACATTGCGGCAATCCGAAGCTGCCCCACAGAGCCTGCCCGAGCTGCGGATATTATGGAGGCGAAGAAGCTACGTCTCCGTGGGTTAAGTAGCAGACGAAACATGCCAGAGAGACAGACTCCTCGCATAGCAGTCGACGCGGCCGGAGGCGATCTTGGTCCCTCTGTAGTAGTTGAGGGAGCCGTGCGGGCCCTGAGAGAACTCAATGGATCCGCCCAAGTTACGCTCTTCGGCGACGAATCCGTGGTCAACAGTGAGCTGTCGCGGCTTGAACACGGCGATCTTCCTCTCAGCGTAGTGAACGCTCCCGAGCAGATAGGGATGGATGAGGCCGCGGCTGCTTTCAGGAAGAAGAAGAATTCCTCCATTGCTGTGGCCACGCGCATGCAGAAGGAAAATCAGACAGACGCATTCGTGAGCGCGGGCAACACGGGTGTTGTGGTTGCCGCGTCGCTTCTCAATCTCGGCCGTTTGAAGGGAGTCGACAGGCCGGCTATAGCCACCGTGGTTCCCAACGAGTTTGGTGGTTGCGTCATGCTTGATGTGGGAGCAAACGCCGAGTGCAAGCCCATCCATCTGGTCCACTTCGGCATAATGGGAAGTATATACGCGAAGCATTTCCTCGGCAGGAAAGAACCCAGAGTGGGCCTCCTTAACATCGGGGAAGAGGGAACGAAGGGGAACGATCTTGCCGTAGAGACATACAAGCTTCTTTCCGAGAGTCCCGTTAGGTTCGTGGGTAACGTCGAGGGTCGCGACGTGTTCGGGGGTGGAGCGGATGTTGTCGTGTGCGACGGTTTTACAGGGAATATTCTTCTCAAGTTCATGGAGAGCGTCATCGACCTTCTTGCTGGCTCTCTCAGAGAGCAGGTCTCCAGAGCCTTCAGGGCCAGGATTGGTGCCTTCTTCATGCGGCCCACTTTCGAGAAACTCGGTCAAATGCTTGACTACGCCGAGTACGGAGGAGCCCCACTGCTCGGGGTAAACGGCGTGTGCATAATCGGACACGGTAGCTCGTCGGCCAAGGCGGTAAAAAACGCCATCAAGGTCGCGGTTAGATTCGTGGAGAAAGAAGTGAACGATAGAATCAAAGAGGAGCTCGGCCTGTACGCTGGAGGGAAGGGTGAAGGAAGTTAGGGGAGCTCGCATAACCGGAACAGGCGCGTTCGTGCCTGTCAACGTGCTGACAAACAAGCAGCTTGAAGGCATGGTTGACACGAGCGATGAGTGGATAAGTGCGCGAACCGGAATCAAAGAGCGACACATATCTCAGGACGGTGTCCCCTCCAGTGATCTTGCTGCTGGGGCCGCCGAGGCGGCGATGGCTGATGCAGGTGTCTCTGTCTCGGAAATTGAACTCATCATTGTGGGTACTGCGACTCCCGACAGACTCTTTCCTTCCACCGCGTGTAGACTTCAAGAGAAATTGGGCGCCTTTGACGCCGCGGCGTTTGATGTGTCCGCCGCGTGCGCTGGTTTCCTTTACGGACTTACCCTGGCCAGAGCTCTCATAGGATCCGAGGTGTTGGACACTATACTCGTTGTCGGGGTAGAGACTTTGACTAAGTTCGTGGATTGGGAGGACAGAAACACGTGCGTGCTCTTTGGCGACGGCGCTGGGGCCGCAGTAGTGAAGCCCTGCGAGCCGGAGAGGGGAGTACTCGCCACGAGCATGGGCAGTGACGGTCGGCTGGGCTGCCTTCTTGAACTTCCCGCGGGAGGATCCATGCTTCCCGCCACAGAGGAAACCGTGAAAGATCGGATGCATTACATAAAGATGAGAGGCAACGAGGTCTTTAAAAATGCGGTTCGCGCCATGGGTAACGTGGCCGAAGATGCTCTGGAAAAAGCGGGGATACGGGCCGGGGAGTTAGATCTTCTCATACCACATCAAGCCAATCTGAGGATCATCAACGCGACGGCCAAGAGGCTCGGCGTCAGTCAGGACAAAGTCTTCGTGAACGTCCAGAAATACGGAAACACCTCTGCTGCCAGCGTACCCATTGCTCTTCACGAGGCGAGAGAAGAAAGGAGAATAAAGGACGGGAGTCTTGTAGAGCTTGTAGCTTTTGGCGCCGGCTTCACGTGGGGAGCGGTCGTCATACGCTGGTGAAATCGCGTCGACCGGTCCATAGGTTTCTCATTTGCCTTGGGGCCGGCCTTCTTACTTAAACGGGTAGTCAGCCGTCCTGAGACAGGTGGCGGCGGGATGAGAGCTCGTGAGGGAGGTACAAAGGCGGCCAAGAGGAGGATTCTTTGGAGATTGGTCTGCTCTTTCCCGGACAGGGTTCTCAATACGTTGGGATGGGTAGCAAGCTATGGGATGCCTATCCCGTGGCACGAAAGACATACGAAGAGGCGGACAGCATTCTGGGTTTTTCTCTTTCTGAGCTTTCCTTCCGGGGTCCGGAGGAGGCTCTGAAAGAGACCAGGAATACTCAGCCTGCCATCTTTGTCCACAGCATCGCCGCTTTTCGAGTTCTCTCGGAAGCAGGACTGCGGCCTGTGGTGGCCGCCGGACACAGTCTGGGTGAGTACTCAGCCCTCACTGCGACACGGTCGCTCAGTTTCTCCGACGCTCTACCTCTCGTTCGCAAGAGGGGAGAGCTCATGTACGAGGCCGGAGTGAAAAGGCCGGGGACCATGGCGGCCATCCTTGGGCTCACAGAGGAACAGGTGGAGGACCTCTGTCGTGACGCTTCGCAGCTAGGGATTGTGCAGCCCGCGAATCTCAACTCCGCGAAACAGATCGTTATCTCCGGAGAGATTGCCGCGGTGGAAGAGGCCGTAAAGATTGCATCGGAGCGCGGGGCAAAGAGGGCGGTTAAGCTCCCCGTGAGCGGCGCTTTTCACTCACCCCTGATGCAGTCGGCCTCGGAAGGACTCTCAGGGCTCCTGAGTCAGGTCAGGATTGGCAGTGCGTCTTTTCCCGTCGTGGCCAACTTCTCCGCATCTGCTGTGATGGAGCCAGAAGAAATCAGGCGAAACCTAGCCCAGCAGGTGCTTGGTGCCGTCAGGTGGCAAGAATCCGTGGACTGCATGCTTTCGAGGGGAGTAAAGCATTTTGTTGAAGTTGGTCCCGGGAATGTGTTAAAGGGACTCATGCGGGGCATTGACAGAGGGGCGACCGTCCTCTGCGCGGCATCCCCATCAGAAGTGGAGCAGGTCGCTACTTTCCTGAAGAAGGAAGGGGCGAACGCGAGGTGAGAGGATGGAACTTCAAGGCAAGGTATCGGTTGTAACAGGCGGGGCCCAGGGGATAGGGAAGGCCATCGCCCTCTGCCTGGCTGAGAGGGGAAGCGACGTGGCCATCTTGGACCTCAAGGAGGAAGGTTCGGCAGAGCTGCTGGCCCGGATAAAGGCGTTCGGACGAAAGTCTCTCTTCGCGAAGGCAGACGTCTCTCTTGCATCGGACGTCGACGCTGCGGCTAAGTCAATCCTGAAAGAGCTGGGACACGTCGACGTGCTCGTTAACAACGCAGGGATAACCCGTGACGCAGTTCTCGTGAGAATGGACGAGAAGGGTTGGGACAGTGTGATAGCCGTCAACCTTAAGGGGACGTTTAATTGCACACGTGCTTTCCTCAGAGGAATGATCAAGCAGAGGAGCGGCAGGATAGTGAATGTCTCTTCTGTTGTGGGGATCATGGGGAATGCCGGACAGTCGAACTACGCTGCCTCAAAGGCCGGTGTCATCGGATTCACCAAATCCGTTGCCAAGGAGGTGGCCTCGCGTGGAATCACTGTTAATGCCGTTGCTCCAGGGTTTATTGACACCGAGATGACCCGTACGCTTTCCGAGGAGGCCAGGCAATCGTTTCTTACGTCTGTTCCGGCACGAAGAGTGGGTGTGGCAGAAGACGTTGCGAACGTGGTTGCTTTCCTGGCGTCTGATAGTGCATCATATATTACCGGTCAGACGATTCACGTGGATGGTGGAATGTTAATGTGAAGGTCTTCGAGAGGAGGTGACCGCAGGCATGGCAAGCGGCGAAGAGAAGGTTAAGAACATCATTATGGAACAGCTAGGTGTGACTGCTGAGCAGGTTACGCCGGAGGCATCCTTTATCGATGATCTCGGTGCCGATTCTTTGGACACCGTAGAGCTCGTCATGGCTCTTGAGGAAGAATTCGATATCGAGATTCCCGACGAGGACGCCGAGAAGCTTAGAACGGTCCAGGATGCACTGGACTATCTCAAGAAGCACGTAAGTGAGGAGAATTGAAGTCTTCCGGATAGACGGTCTGCTGTGTCGCTAGAGCTGCCGGGCGAGTGCCCGGTCTGCTTGAGGCGCGGATTCGGGAGCGCGAAACGTAATGGAACGCGTACTGGTTACTGGATTGGGAGTTGTCTCCCCGGTCGGGCTCAATGTACCCGATTTTTGGAAGAATCTCTGCCAAGGCAAGAGCGGTGTGACCAGAGTAACGAGGTTTGACACCACCGGTTTTGACTCTGAGATTGCTGCTGAGCTCAAGGGGTTCACTCCTGAAAACTACATGGACAAAAAGGACGCAAAGCGAACTGATCCTTTCGTCCAATATGCGATAGCGGCTTGCACTGAGGCCATGGAGGACGCCAAGCTCGATCTGGAATCAATTGACAAAGAGAGAGTGGGCGTGGTCATCGGGACAGGTATCGGCGGCATCATTACGTTCGAGACTCAGCATGCGGCTCTGCTCAAGAAGGGACCTTCGCGCGTCAGCCCTTTCTTTATTCCGATGATGATCGGCGACATGGCGGCGGGCCAGGTGTCAATGAGGTTCCTGGCGAAGGGGCCGAACTTCGCGACTGTCTCTGCATGTGCCTCTGGAGCGCACGCAATAGGCGAGGCCTTCAGGCTCCTTCAGAAGGGCGATGCTGACATCATCATTGCGGGAGGTACCGAGGCAACCATTGCTCCTATGGCAATGGCGGGTTTCTGTTCTATGAAGGCCCTCTCCACTCGGAACGACGAGCCTGAGAAGGCCAGCCGGCCCTTCGACAAGGAGCGTGACGGCTTCGTGATAGGAGAGGGCGCCGGTATGGTGATTCTGGAGACCATGACGCACGCTCTCTCCCGGGGAGCGCACGTCTACGCGGAGATTTTGGGCTACGGCGCCACTGCGGACGCGTTTCATCTGACCGCGCCGGCTCCGGACGGAGAGGGGGCGGCCAGGGCCATGAAGCTCGCACTCGAGGAATCAGGGCTTCCGCCCGAGTCCGTACAGTACATCAACGCTCACGGTACTTCCACGCCGCTTAACGACAAGCTGGAGACTCTTGCGGTTAAGACGGCCTTTGGCGAACACGCTAAGAGTCTCGTTCTTGCCTCCACTAAGTCAATGACAGGGCATCTCCTCGGAGCGGCAGGGGGCATAGAATTCGCAGCGTGCGTTCTCTCCATAAGAGATTCCATAATCCCTCCCACCATAAACTATGAGTTTCCCGATGCAGAGTGCGACCTAGATTGCGCTCCGAACGTAGCGAAGAAACGAGAGGTCAGGGTCGCCTTGACCAATTCTCTTGGGTTCGGCGGTCACAACGTCACTCTTGCTACGAAGAAGTTTGAGGGATGAGTCCTCGAGGCATTCTCACCAGATTGTTCAAGAGAGGTTTCCTGTCGCGTCCCGCGCCGAAGGACAAGGTGACGGAACTGCAGCGTGCGATAGGCATTCAATTCAGTAATCCTGAGATACTCCGCCAGGCCCTTACTCATAGGTCATATCTGCACGAGAATTCCGAAGGAGAGAGCGAGTCGAATGGACGAATGGAATTTCTGGGTGACTCGGTTCTGGGGTTGGTGGTGAATGAGTTTCTTTATTCCCGCTATCCTCTTGCCGAGGAGGGTGAGCTCACAAAGATGAAATCTCTGCTTGTGAGCAAGGCCGTCCTGGCTCGTAGGGGAAGGGCGATGCGCCTCGGGCAGTTTCTTTTTCTCAGCGAGGCAGAGATTGAATCAGGCGGCCGGGAGAGCACTTCGATAGTCGCAGATAGCTTCGAGGCAGTCATCGGTGGCATCTTCCTCGACCAAGGTCTTGACGTGGCAAGCAAGTTCATTCACGAGCATCTTCTGCGCGACGCGAATAAGACTATCCAGGATTCCGAACACACGAACTACAAGAGTATTTTCCAGGAATATGTGCAGGGAGAATACAGGGTCCATCCTCAGTACAGAGTGCTTTCAGAGGAAGGGCCTGAACATGAGAAACTTTTCACAGTCGAGGTCAGTATCAAGAAGAAAGTCTTCGGTAGAGGGAGCGGCAAGAACAAGAAAGAGGCCGAACAGTACGCCGCGCGAGAAGCCCTTGCCAAACTTGAACTCCTGAACAAGATCTGATATCAATTGCCCCTGCGATAGCTACTTAACTTGGCTGTCAGTTCAACTAACGGCAGCATGCCACTCAAATGACGGAGTTATGAGATGGATTATTCTCTGACAAAAGACCAGGAGATGATACAAGAGCTGGCAAGACAGATCGCTCGGGAGAGAGTTCTCCCTGTCAGGGCCGAGCTTGACGAGAAAGAGGAGTTTCCCTGGGAGATCATGCGTGCCCTCGCCCAGGTGGGCCTTTTTGGCGTTTACTTGCCCGAGGAATATGGAGGTACAGGAGGAGGTTGTCTGGATTTGTGCGTGGCAACCGAGGAGCTCAGTCGTGTGTGCGGAGGAGTCGCAGTGAGCTACGCCGCGTCGGCCCTGGGCGCCTACCCGATTTTGCTTTTCGGAAACAACGAGCAGAAGAAGAAGTACCTGCCGCCTGTGGCAAGCGGTGAGAAGCTTGCTGCGTTCGCTCTAACCGAGCCCGAGGCGGGGAGTGACGCTTCAGCAGTTCAGACGTCGGCAGTAAAGAAGGGTGATTCGTACGTCCTTGACGGAACGAAGCAGTGGATTACGAACGGGGGAGAAGCTTCTATCTACACGGTCATTGCTAGGACTGACAAGAAGAAGGGAATTCGCGGGCTGAGTGCCTTCATAGTGGAAAAGGACACACCCGGATTCACCTTCGGGAAAAAAGAGAAGAAGATGGGCATAAGGGCGTCTGCGACCAGAGAGCTTGTTTTCGCCGATTGCGCAGTTCCGGCGGAGAATCGGCTCGGTCGTGAGGGGGCGGGTTTTCTTTTGGCAATGAAGACTTTCGATCAGTCAAGACCAGGCGTCGCGGCTCAGGCAGTAGGAATCGCCCAGGGAGCCCTTGACGAAGCCGTCCGCTACGCGAAGGAGCGGCATCAGTTCGGCAAGCCCATCTCTTCGTTTCAAGGAATCCAGTTCATGATGGCGGAGATGGCCACTCTGGTGGAGGCGGCAAGGAGTCTTGTTTATTCGGTTGCGAAAGCGATGGACGCGGGGGCGAAGAACCTGTCAAAAGAATCCGCCATGACCAAGCTTTTCGCGTCCGATGTGGCGATGAAGGTGACCACAGACGCGGTGCAGATCTTCGGAGGCTACGGATACATGCGCGACTACCCCATCGAGAAGATGATGAGGGATGCAAAGATCACTCAGATCTACGAAGGCACTAACCAGATACAGAAGAGCATAATCGCCCTGGATCTCATCAAGGAGGCAGGGCAGAAGAAATAATAGAACCTCAGAAACGGTAGCCCGCCGTTACGAAAAGCTTGTCCGTAGTTTTCTTCTCGTTATAATTCGGAATTGACCTCTCGAATCCTCCGTGCACCCAGGCAGCATCGATTGTGAAAGACTCTTCGAAAAGGAATCCGGCCCCCAAGGTGAAGAACTTGCCGTCCGAGTCTATCTCGGCTACCCAGATGTCTCCCGAGCCCGTGAGGTCAGGTAACAGTTTGTATGCAAGCGGCTCCGTGAAGAAGCCTCCCCTTACTCTGAGCGGCGCAAAGGGAAACATGAACTCCGCGCCAAAACGCAGCGATGTCGTCGCTTGGTAAGCGTACACATTATCTATCCTGATGGGCCCGGCGTAATCTATCTGCTTCCAGTCTGTGTATTTGGCATCGAAGGCCAGGATGAGTCCGGGTACTGGTGCGGCCGAGACACCTGCGACGAAAGAGAGAGGAAGGGTGATCTCGTCTTCGAACAGGAATTCGTCGTAATAGTATTGGGCATCGTTTGGATCGTAGTCTTCCCAGTACTCCGCCCCATCAAGCGTTATGTGTTCGGGAAGTCGTACCGTGAGACCTATCCTGCCTACGTTACCCACCTTGGCGACGGTGCCAAGAGCCGCAGTCCAACCCGTAATGTCCGCATCATCGGCCTTGTAGTAATCTTCGACCACGGGAGGACCCTCCAGCATATTCCAGATCGTTTGACCGTACGTTCTCTCAGAACTTCCGCTCAAAAAGGAGAGGCTCGCGCCAACTGAGACCTCGGGTGAGATATCTGTGCCCAGAGCCACTGTCCAGCTAGACATGCCTCCTCTTTCAAAAATGCTTTCTTTCTCGACGCCCGACACCTGTCCGTAGTCGTCAAGATAGTATATGGGAACCGGACCGTACTTCATGTAATCCGAATCGGTGTTTCTGATTCTGTTGTATGCGAATCCGATGACGAAACTTCCTCTGTACGTGGGGAAGGGGTAAGCGACCCCGAAGGAGCTCAACTTGGTGCTTCCAAGGGTGGTTATCACGTCACTTCCGAACAGCGAAGTCTCCACCTCTTCACCGAGATGCGAGAAGCCGGCGGAAACCTCGATTCGTCTTATCTGGGCGAGGGCAGCGGGGTTGTAGAATATGGCTGACACGTCCTCGCAGATTGCTACGTGCGCCTGGCCCATTCCCATGGCGCGCGCACCGACGCCCATATCGTAGACGAGAGGAATCTCAGGCAGGTCCTGACCGTTTGAGTTCTGCGGAACAAGCAGCAGAAGCAGCATGGCAGCCACAGCCAGGTAGTGATTCTTTCTCAGGCAGAGTGCAGTCATCTCCGTCCTCCTCTTTTATTGAACTGTGCTGCACGGGATACGAGCCTACTAGACCCTAGGTTGGACAGCGGTGCCTCCGAGCGACACCCCGGGGAAGGAGACACCCTCAGAGGCTTGCAGGGACACATTATTTACTCCACATGTGTCGCTTCTTTTTTGTATCAGTCTCTTTCTTCTTCTCCTCGGACTTTTGTTCAGCAGGCGCTTTCTTGCTGGGTGATTCCTCCGTGCTCTGTGGCGGCTTCAGGCCCGGCGTGATGCTCAGATTGTCAGGCGGTCGCAGGCTGGGGACCGACCACATGTGCCTGCCGCCTTTCTCGACCGGTTCGTATTCTCCGGGGCCGTAGTAATACCAGTAGTCGTCATACCACCAGGGTCTTCCGTAGTAACCCCACCAATCGTATGGGTAATAGGTTCCGTACCAATATGGGTCGTAGTGATAGAACCACGATTCCTGGTGGCAGTCCATGCAGCTCTTACGCTGATAAGCCTCGTCCATGAGGGGGACGCCGTCGGGGTGCTTAAGAACTGTGTAGCAGCCTCCTGCAGCCACGGCCAGAAGAAGAACAGCTACTACGAGGAAGATCCTCGCTCTCATGTTGCTCACTTCCTTTCGATTTCAGAGCCGCCGGCAGGTTCACCTTAATAATAATCCACCGGAGCAGGCGTGTCAACCTCTCGTGTAACGGCCTCCAAAGCCGCGAGTGAAGCCTTTGCCAGCACGGTGGCCGTTGTGGTAAGATTCTCCGGTAGTTTCTTGCGGCCCTTGCGCCTTCATGGGCAACCGGAACAATGCCGTGTTTCCACTTTGTGTCGCTAGCTGTAATACCCGTGCTGGTTAGCGAATGTTTCAAGTTTTCTCAGGCCATGGACCTGGACGAAGCAGGAGGAGTTCGCATGATTCTGGCGAAGTCACATTCTCAGCTCCCTGTTGCCGAGACTGTAACTACTTTGGATTATGGAGATTGCAGTACGCACAGGTCATCGGGGGTGCGCACCGTGTCCTCAGCAATTCTGGTTGCGTTTGTTCTGTTTATGCTTGTCCTCTTCTCTTCGCTCTCTCCCCCAGCGGTGCAGGCCGCGCTTACAGATGAGGCGGCCAGAGCCGGGTCGGCGCGCGCGACTGAGCCGGCCCGTGGTAACGCCGCTGTCACGAGGGACACCGCTCAAGCAGATGAGGCCGGTCCCGCTAATGAGAAGCCCGAACTCTTGAGCCCCACCTCCGAAGAAAAGAGCGAAGGCAAAGACACAGAAGTTCTTCTTGCGGATTGGCTCGTGCTGGGCCCCTGCAACGTGAGGCTCCCTCTCTTCTCCGACAGCAGTGAGCGTCAGGGACGTGCGGCGGAAGTCTTGGGCAACAGGTATATTGATTTCACCGAGCTTACGCCGGTCGACGGAGGTGAACTTTCCTGGCAGCCGGGCGTAGTGCTGGAGTGGAAGAAGACGGTGCTCAGGGACAGCGTTCTTTCATTCGGCCCAACTGGCAAGGACACGTCGATGGTCAGCGTCTGCTACGCCGCCTGCTACCTGGATAGCCCGCGGTGGCAAAAGGTCGAGCTGCTGCTGAGGACCCGGCAGAGGACGGCCGTGTGTCTTGACGGCGAAGAGGTGAAGAAGAAGGCGGAAGCCACCAGCCGCGCGGATGAACCGGAGGAACTCTCATGCGAGCTCACGCTCCCTAGAGACAAGCACTTGCTAGTTATAAAGACCGTATTCGACAGCCGAGATTCACTTTCTGAGTGGTCTGTGCGCCCATTTTTTAGACTTGCTCCCGAGAAGCTGTCACACGTCCCTAGCGCGTCTCTCAGTCCCGTGCATCGTTTCTCATCTAGAGACATGGAGAAGATGAAATCGCTTCGGGACGTGGCGATCTCTCCTGACGGCAGATGGCTCGCCATTGTGGTGCGAGAGGCAGACGCGAAGCGCGACAGGTACGTGACGTTCCTTGATATGTTTGATGCTCGCTCCGGCGAGAGAGTACACTCGGTTCGCATGGGAGACACGATCTCCGAGCCCCGCTGGGCTCCTGACAGCGGGGGACTGGTTTTTGTTACGGAATCCCCTGGAAAAGGCTCCGACCTCTGGTTTCTGAATATGAATACGCGCGGTCTCGAAAAAGTGGTTTCGGAAGAGAAGGGGCTCGGAGCACCGCGGTGGTCACACGATGGCCAATACGTGTTCTTTAAGAGCTGGTTCCCTCAGCCCGAGGATGAAGAAGGACGTCCATACGAGAAGCTTGACGAGCTTTATGAGCGATGGACCTATTGGAAAAACAAGTCACATCTCTTTGTCGTTTCCCTCTCCAGTAAAACAAAACTCCAACTCACCACCGGCGAATTCACAGTTCAATCTTACGAGCTATCACCTGATGGCAAAACGTTGGCATTCCTTCGGTCAGTTCCGATGAGGGAGAGGCCTTTCTTTGAAAGTGAGCTGTGGAGTCTTGACGTCGAGACGCTGAAGAGCGACACGCTTCTTACAGAGAGTTTCGACATCCAGCAGTTCGCCTGGTCACCCGGCGGACGCTACCTGGCCTTCGTGGGAGAGTGCAGCGTCGGAAAAGACGGTGACACCCATAATCGTTACCGCCAGTCGCTCTATCTGCTGGACGTTGAATCGGGCACGTACGAGAAGCTTACGCAAGACTCCGGCCCGAGCGTGGGAGCAGACTTGTTGGGAACACGCTGGGGAGGCAGGTTACTCTGGTGGGACGGGGCAAAGAGGCTCTACTTTGCTGCAACGGATAAGACGCGCGTGCGTCTGTACTACCTTGATCCCGCTGTTCCCGAGAAGGTGACTGACGTGAAGCTGCCTTTGGAGGTTCCGTATTATTTCGACGTCTCCTCAGACAGAAGATATGTCGCGTGCATCGGCACCTCTGCGAGTGATCACAGGAAGGCATATGTTGTGGACCTCTCCAAGACGAGTGCCGCGAAGATATTTGACCCATCGGCTGATGCCATGAAGCACGCTCTCCCCGCACGTGTGGAGAGAGAGGACTTTGTCAACAGCGACGGAGTTGCCATCGACGGCTGGCTATACTATCCGCATGATTTCGATCCCTCCGAAACCTATCCGCTCATTGTCTACTACTACGGAGGGGTAAGCGCGATGGGTGAAACCTTCAGCAGGGCGGCCCACTGGCTGGCAGGACAGGGTTACGTCTACTACATCCTCAATCCGCGCGGTGCCGTTAGCTACGGGCAGGCCTTTGCGGACGCGCACGTAAATGATTGGGGAGACATGTCTGCAAGAGACGTGATAGAGGGCGTGGAGAGGCTTCTCGCGACGAAAAGCTTTCTGGACAAAAAGCGTGTAGGCTGCTACGGCGGTAGCTTTGGCGGCTTCCTCACGATGTCCCTCCTCACCCAGACCGACATTTTCAGAGCCGCTCTGGCGTGGTACGGGATTAGCAACCTTGCGAGCTACTGGGGTGCGGGATGGTGGGGGTATCTTTACAGCGACGTGGCCTCCGCACTGAGTTTTCCGTGGAATCGCCCGGACGTTTACGTCGACAAATCTCCACTCTTCAATGCTGACAAAGTGAACACTCCTCTCCTTCTTCTGCACGGCACGGCGGATATCAACGTTCCCTCTCTTGAATCAGACCAGATGTTTGCGGCTCTCAAGGTGCTGGATAAGGACGTGGTCTACATCAAGTGGGAGGGCGAAGGACACGGCATCTCCTCTAAGCCGAGCAGCGCGCGAGACAGCAGGCACATCATGCTGGAGTGGTTCGACAAGCACCTGAAAGACCAACCCGATGCTTGGAACGAGCGGTGGAAAGAGGACAGTGACAATTGAGCCTGAGCTAGGAACCTGAGGCGCGTTAAGAAGATCACGTGCCGGGATTCGGCGCTTGCGCCCTCTGTGGTATCGCAATAATGATCAACAGAAGACTTCTTCACTACTACGAGATTCTAGAGAAACTGGGCGAAGGTGGAATGGGTGTCGTCTACAAGGCCCGAGACATTAAACTGAACAGGGAAGTAGCCATAAAGTTGCTGCCGGAACGACTGGCAACAAGAAGTGAGGAGAGGGAGCGTCTTAAGAAAGAGGCAAGGGCCGCCGCGGCTCTCAACCATCCAAACATTGCTACCGTTTACGCGGTAGAGGACGTAGATGAGCAGATGTTTATCGTGATGGAGTACGTCGAAGGACGCGAGCTTAAGGAGATGATTGAGAGCGAAACACTCAGGTTGAACGAAGCCCTGGATCTTATCGAAGGGATTTCTGATGGGCTTAAGACGGCTCACTCGAAAGGTATCATTCACAGGGATATCAAGAGCAATAACATAATTGTGACATCAGATGGCACGGCGAAGATCATGGATTTTGGACTTGCAAAAATCAAGGGAGAGTCGGGGATCACCAAAGTCGGGATGGCGGTTGGAACAGTCGCCTACATGTCACCAGAGCAGTTGCGCGGGCTCAGAGTGGACAACCGCTCCGATATCTGGTCACTGGGTGCGGTCTTCTACGAAATGCTGACTGGTGAGTTACCGTTTAAGTCAGACTATGATGCAGCTCTGGTCTATTCCATCATAAACGAAGAACCTCTTGAACCAGGCCGACTAGCCCACAGTATTCCGTATGAGCTGGATTCAATCGTGATGAAGATGCTGGAGAAGAATCCTGAACGAAGATACGCGAGTGTCGAGGACTTCGTGAGGGACGTTCGGGATTTTCGACGAAGGCAAGAGGGCACCGACAGGGCTGTAGACGCAAAGGTCATAGCCGTTCTTCCCTTCAATAACATTAGCCCTGAGAAGGAGAGTGATTATTTCAGCGACGGTCTTACCGAAGAACTCATCATGAACCTGTCCAGGCTCAAGGGAATGAGCGTAATCTCTAGAACGACTTCTATGCTGTACAAGGGTACGGCGAAAAGCGCTAAGACGATTGGGCGAGAGCTGAACGCAGGATACATCCTGGAAGGGAGTGTGCGGAGATTTAAGGATGATCTGCGCATAACGGCCCAGCTCGTGGACGTCAGGAGTGATACGCAGCTGTGGGGAGAAACCTTTAGCGGACGTCTTGCGGACGTGTTTGACATACAGGAGAAAGTGTCAAGGCAGATAGTGGACGCATTGACGTTAAGGCTGACCCCCACCGAAAAGATTGTTTTGACGAAACGTCCGACGGTCAATCTGGACGCGTATGACCTAAACCAGAGAGCAAGGGAGTTTCTCTATCAGAGGAACAAGAGCAAGCTCAACGTGGCCATCGGACTTTTTGAAAGAGCGATAGAGCTTGATCCGCGCTACGCGAACGCTTATGCGGGGCTGGCGGAAGCCTACGGTACACTGTATCAGCTTTTCGAAACTCAGGATGTCTGGCTCGAAAAATCGATGGAGGCCAGTCTTAAAGCCCTCATGTATGATTCTTCCCTGTCTCAGGCCTATTCTGCACTTGGTCTCTGCTATTTCAACAAGGGTTCCCTGGAGGAGGCGCTTGAAGCAAGCAGGAAGGCCATTGAGCTCGATCCGTCAGACTACGCGGCTCACTGGATTCTGGGCAGGATTTTCTATCTTACAGATCGGGAAACAGAGGCTATCGAGCAATACAAGAAAGTGGTTGAGCTGAACCCCGAGTTCTTTTCTGTCTACAACGATCTACTTCTTAGTTACCAGAGACTCGGTGACAAGGAGAATTATCTAAAAACTCTTGAGACGGCACTCGAAGTCTATCCACGATATCTTCTGGAGCATCCTAACGACGGAAGGGCCCACATCCATTTTGCAGTGCGCTTGGCGGAAGCAGGGAGATTTGACGAAGCAAAGAAACAGGCGGAAGAGGCAATTGAGTTGAACCCGACTGATCCCCTCATGCTCTACAATGCTGCTTGTTTCTATGCGCGAATGGGAGAGACAGCACTTGCGATACGCAGGCTGAAGGACTCCGTTGCTGCGGGGTATGAGCTCTATGAGTGGATCAAGCGCGATCCAGATCTCGACAGCATACGTGATGAGCCCGAGTACCTGAAATTGATGGAGGGAAAGTGAGAACCCGCAGGGAGACAGTGGTCCAGCCAAGCAGAACAGTTTTGAAGTTGATGGTCCTCGTATTGCTGGCCTCCTTGGGGTCGTGCACTTGCACACTCGCCTCGTGGGAGGAGAACGGTACTGCCGTCTCCGCGGCTGAGGGAAATCAGTGTTATCCGCAACCTGCTTCAGACGGTGCAGGTGGGGCAATCGTGGCATGGTCAGACTACGTTACTGGAAGCTGCTACGACATTTTCGCTCAGCGTGTGAACGCTGACGGTACTACACCTCTATTCTTTCTGTGTGCCTCCGCACTCGTAGCGAACGGCTGCGTGACTCTCTCCTGGCAGACCGCGATGGAGGTGCCTCAGTCGAGCTTCTCTATTCAGCGTGCCGAAGAGCTCGAGGGGGACTTCACGGAACTGGATTTACCCATAGCCGAGACCGCTCAATGCTCGTTCTCCTGTACCGACTATTCCGTGGCACCGGGCAAGACATACTGGTACAGGATCGTGCTAGGAAGTCCGTTTGGACGGGAGGTGTACGGTCCTGTCGACGTTTCTGTCTCCAAAGTCCCGACGGCGTACGCATTACATCCCGTCTTTCCCAATCCTTTCAATCCGTTCTGCACGGTCCGTTATGACGTGCCCGTGGCGGGAAGAGTTAGCCTGAGGGTGCTTGATGTGAGCGGCCGGATAATGCGCGTGCTCGCCGGGCCCGTGCGACAGAGTGAGGTTCGCTGACACTCAGACGGGGAGGCCTAATAGTGCTGAAGCGATGCCTCAGACGTGTGTTCTACATTTCATTGCTGCTAAGTTGTGCCCCAACGGATTTCACTCCGATTTTGTTATCCGGTGAGGAAACTGACGCAGGTTCCGTGCTGGCTGCACGGATTGATTCGCTTCGCTGTGAGGCGAAGTATACGGGAGCCCTTGAGGTGGCGGAAGAGCTGCTGGACCTGAGACAGGCGAGCGAGTCGCCCGGGAGCTACGAGGTGGCTCAAACAAAACGATTGGTGGAGACACTGGAGTTCGTAGTGTCGATGTCGGCTGATACTCAGGAAGAGCTTGCGGAAGCGGATCGACATCGCGACGCACGCCCTTGTGGATGACGAGAGTAAGCCATACGAGCATCCTTACTATTGGTCGGCTTTCATCCTTATGGGCGACCGGGGCAGAGGGGCTGACTAACAAGTAGTTGCAGAAGTTGTTTCATTTTCTCGGAGTCGGCCGATCGTCGACCATTGCTCAATAGACCCCTTGGTGTGCTTATGCCTTGAATCTGGTGGCAATCTATGATATATTAAGGCTTCGCAGCACTAGGAAGCTGACGTCGTAGTTCACCAGAGATATCACGCGGCATTAGAGTGGAGGGAAGAATGCTTGTCTCCTCTTTTGCGGCTCATTACTCTCTTGGTGAAGAGAGGTGAGGCCTCATCGCACGCCGATGAGGCTTTTTGCTGTTCCGGAGGAGCCTTGGGAAAGGAGGTGTTCTCTATTCCCGCTTTTGATATTGGCAAGAGCTTCGCTCATCACGTGTCATAAGGGAATGTCGCATGGCAGATGATTCCTGCTGTGTGGTGGAATATGGAGGTGGAAGATGCACAAGACATTGATGATTTCGCTGGCGATGATGTTTGTCCTGGCCTTTGTGGCCGGCCCGGCTGCGGCGTACTGGGATGAGTCAATGCCCCATAAGATGCACTTTCCGCAGCTTCCGGACATCACTCAACTAGGTTGGGACGTCAACAGCACTTTCAACGTCGAGTTCTGCTGCTCGTGTGTGGTGGCAGATGATTGGACGTGCAGCGAAAGTGGTTTTGTCAAGGAGATACACTGGTGGGGTTCTTGGATGGACGACTCTGAGGGCTTGATCAATTACTTCCGTATTGAGATCTACTCGAATGACACTGGTCCTCCCAGCAAGCCCGATCGGCTCCTGTGGTCGTACGACGCGCCTTACACCACGCTACACGTGGAAGAACTTCAAACGCCAACACGCTCAGAAGGTTGGCTGTGTCCGTGTTGCGGCGCGGCCGTGAAGCCTGACCACATGATGTACTACCAGTACAATCTCAATCTCCCTGAGGGCAATTGGTTCGAGCAGGTCCAAGGGGAAACTTACTGGCTCAGCATTCAGGCTGTTATGGAAACCGCCCAGGCAGCGTGTTGGGGTTGGAAGACCGCAGACGTATCGCAGTACCCGCCTCCCCACACGGGAAGCCATTACATGGACGACGCGGCCTACAGCTGCGCAGGCGGTCCGTGGTTCGAACTCAAAGATCCTTTTGATCAGAGGAGTCTGGACCTGGCGTTTGTGATCACGGGGGCTGTCATGGGCGATCTCTCTTGCTGGACCTGGGAGACACTTCAGGGTAGCCCGGGCGGAACCGGTTCCAGGCCGCTTGTCTGTCCTGACGGCGACGGTCGTGCCACCATATGGGTGTGTTTGCAGGACGCAATGGGGATGCCGATCGTGGGCGTTACTGTTCAGGCCAATTTTGTGGATGCTTCGAGTTGTCTGTTCACGTGCAAACCTGTGAGCGGTGTTACTGACGCGGCCGGTCATGCCAGGCTCATCATCTGTGGCGGACTCGAGGTGCCGAATCCGCCCTGCTGCTTCGTTGTCACGTCAGTAACGGCTGTAGGTCTGGGAGTGGTTCCCTATTGGACGTCGTGCTGTCCGCCTGGAGGTGCAGGGCCGTTTCCCGATGACGGCGGCATGCAGTGGCTCTCGCCTGACATGACCCAAAGTGGTCCTTCTGCTTTGAACGTGGAGGGCCTGGATTTTGCGATTTTTGGCGCGGACTGGCTGAGTGCTGCCTGCAGGTCTGATTACGACTGCGACGGGACCGTTGGGGGTCTGGACTTCGCCCTCTTCGCTGGTCACTGGTTGCACAACTGTTCGAGCTGCCCGTAGGCCGAGCTGGTTGACGGGCTTTAGCGAGTAATGGCGAGGGAGGGGTCAGATGTCAGTCTGGCCCCTCCGATACGTCGAGAGAACCTTCGTCCCTGGAAATGTTGGGTGCAGTATTCGGCTGTTTGAGGTGAACTTATTGCCATATAGCGAGCGGCTCAACTTCCTAAACAGGCTTAGCAATCCCCTCAAGGGATTCCTCTATGCCCTCGGAGGCACAGTTCTTGTTTCAACAAGTTTCGTCACTGCAAAGTACGGGCTTCAAGGATTCAATCCCGAGACGTTCAGCCTGGTCTGGACGATTGCAGCGGCCGTCTATTCGCTTCTAATCGTGCTCGGTTCTGGCCAGTGGCGCCAGATGGCAGTGTCTAAGGGTGCTGCCAGGGACCTAGTGCTATTGGGAGTGGCAACGGGCGTGGCCATGATTCTCGCCTGGTCCGCTCTTGCCCTACTAGATCCTTCTTTCTCGGCATTCTTGTGGCGATTCCAACCCATGATAGCCATAGTGCTTGGCGCGCTGTTTCTGAGAGAGCGGCTGTCGGCGCTTGAGATTGCTGCTGGTGCTGTCATGATCTCCGGGGGCTTTCTCAGTACCATTGGCAGATGGGATTTCGTGGGGACTGGTGTCGTCTTGACGCTTCTCGCCTGCTCTGCAGTCGGTGTGCAGATGCTGATTGCCAAGGCCAGGGTGCACGAAATACACCCCAATATTCTTGTTGCCTACAGGGTAAGCGGCGCGTCAATAGTCGTACTGCTGTGGTGCCTTCTAACGGGCAAGACGGACCTTCAAGTTGAACGGTCCTATTGGTACGTCACCCTGCTCGGTGCGTTTCTCAGCCCATGTGCAAGTTTTCTTCTGACTTTCCGGTCGTACCGCTATTGGGATCTCTCGCGCTCAAGTCTGGTAAGAACGATTCAGCCGCTGTTCGTTCTCCCGCTGGCATACGCGGTCTTTGGAAAATTGCCTGTCGGGAAGGAGCTTCTCGGGGGCGGCGTGATCATGATCGGTGCCCTGTGGTTAGCCTGGATACAGTTCACGCGGAAATAGGAGGCGTACCCTTCTGGGTCGGTCGATACGAAAGATGCGGACAAACTGACCTGTTCGCGCTTAATATACCTGAAAATGGCGTTTTTCTTGCCTGAGCGCCCTATCTGTGCGGCCCAAACCGAAAGAGGTCTGGTGGCCATGCAGCGAGAATATATGCATGCTGCTTTCATGTTTCCGCGGTTAATGACCCTCGTGGTGGCTCTCTTTCTCCTTGTGGCGTATTCAGGTCCTGCAAATGTTCTTAGCGCGCTCGCGCGGGGCAACGGCGAGAATCAATTTCTCTTTACCGGGAATGAAGAAAGCTGGGAAACGCCGGAGCCTCCTGATGAGCTGAGCGCGCCGTTTGAGTTAGGAGGTGAGCCCGTCTGGGTGTGGGCAGGCGGAGACCAGTCAAGGCCCGCTATGGCTTTTGACGGCTCGAACTATGTCGTGGTCTGGTCTGACGCCCGCAGCGGCTACAGCGCTGTCCACGGGGCACGGGTCACCACATCCGGGGACGTACTGGATCGCGACGGCTTTTGCATCTCCTCCGCGCCTGGTGAGGATTATGACGTTGCCATCGCCTTTGATGGGACGAACTACCTAGTGGTCTGGTCAGACAGCCTGAATGACAACAGTGACATTTGGGGAGCACGCGTGACTCCTTCAGGAACTGTCCTGGATCCCGAAGGCATAGCTGTTTCCACGGCACCACGCAAGCAGTCTTCTCCTGCCATAGCCTTTGATGGAGCGAATTATTTGGTGGTCTGGGAAGACACTCGAAGCGGCAACAGTGATATCTATGGGGCACGAGTTAATGTTTCTGGTGCCGTGCTTGACCCGGCGGGTATTGCACTCTCACGTCAGACACACGATCAATGTATTCCTGATCTGGCCTTCGATGGAACCAACTACCTAGTTATCTGGCAGTCCTTTAGGCAGGCGGGAAGTGACATCTGCGGAGTACGCGTGAATCCATACGGCATTGTGCTTGACCGTGACATCATCGGTATCGCCACTGGATGGTATTACAAGAAATCCCCTGCAATAGCCTTCGATGGGACAAACTATATGGTAGTCTTCCACGTTTGTCAGGATATCGTGAGCCTTTTGGTCAATCCATCTGGTGGGCTTGAATCCTACGGTGTAGAGATTCCTACGGCGACGGATGAACTGGGGGGTCTTGCACTAGTATTTGACGGGACAGACTACTTTTTGACCTGGGCAGATTCAACCGAGACCACAGGGTACAATGTCCATGGTGCAAGGGTAAGCACATCGGGGATTTTGCTGGATCCTGAGAGCATCGGGATATCGGTAGTTCGGGCAGCTCAGATCCTTCCTGCGATAGCTTTCGATGGCGCAAACCATCTCGTGGTTTGGGAAGATGCCAGGAATGGCTCGCATGATATCTATGGTGCGCGGATTAGCTCTTCTGGTTCTGTACTTGAGACTCAGGGCTTTCTTGTCTCGGCAATTTCCAATAGCCAGTCTGCTCCCTCGATGGCATCCAATGGCTCAGACTACTTCGTGGTTTGGGAGGACTTCCGGGGTGACGGTGCTTGTATCCACGGGACGCGTGTGAGCGCTTCTGGCGACGTTCTTGATCCTGCGGGCGTTGCAATCTCAACATCGGTCAATAACCCGGTATCACCTGCCGTAGCCTCTGATGGTGTAGACTATCTGGTGACCTGGGCAGAGCAACCCAGATACGGTCTGTCAGACATCTACGCGGCACGAGTGACCGCCTGTGGTGCCGTTCTAGATTCGTGCAGTGTTGCCGTTTCGGTTGCGACTGGTTACCAGGTTACCCCTGACGCAGCTTTCGATGGCGCTAATTACCTCATAGTCTGGTGCGACAGCAGAAATGGATCGCAGGACATCTACGCGGCCCGAGTGAGTTCGTCTGGTTCCGTGCTTGACCCTGCCGGTATTGCTGTGTCAGCTGCCCCCAGCTTCCAGTGTGAGCCCGCCGTGGCCTATGATGGCAGGAACTACCTTGTCGTATGGCGTGATTGGCGACGGGGAATCGAGAGTGACATATTTGGGGCTCGCGTGAGTCCGTCCGGAGCCGTGCTTGACACGTCTGGCATACCCCTCTCGACTGCGTCGAACAACCAGCGACATCCTGACGTAGCATCGGATGGGTCGGGCTTTCTTGTCGTTTGGGAAGACTACCGCCACGGCCTCTGTAGCGACATATTTGGCACCCGGCTGAGTCCATCCGGTGTCGTACTCGATCCGGACGGCATCGGCGTTTCAAGTGGACCGGGCTTCCAGCGTGATCCGGCTCTGGCTTTTGATGGCGCGAGCCATTTCGTTATCTGGTCAGATGAGCGCCGTGGCTCCAAGGATATCTATGGAGCCCGGGTGAGTCCATCTGGTTACGTTCTGGAACCCTCTGGAATTCCGATTAACGCGTCATTTTCTTGGACACGGCGTCCGGTCGCGGCGTCGAGAGTTCGTCATACCCTGCTTGTCTCATACGAATCCTCACACCCACCTCCGATCTCTCAAGTCAACCGCATTTGGGGGAATCTATGGAACGGGCCGGCCAGTTTTCTGTCTGCGAACGCGACCTCGGCAAACGGATGCGTGACTCTCTCTTGGAAGATGGCTGTAGAGGTCGAGCAATCCGACTTTCTCATCAAGCGGTGTGAATCTCCTGAAGGTGATTTCGTGACGCTCCACGTTCCTATAGAGAGGCGTGCTGAGAACACTTTCTCTCTGATTGATTGCATACTTACGCCATGGCGCGTGTACTGGTACAAGATTGTGCTAACGACCCCCTCTGGGAGCGAATGCTATGGTCCCGTCGGGATTTATGTGGAGCCTTTGCCGGCTGATTACAGAGCCTACCAGTGTTATCCAAATCCGTTTAGCCCCGCCTGTACGATAAGATTCGAGATACCACAAGCCGGCCACGTGAACCTAGAAGTGTACGATGTTTCAGGGCGGCATGTGAGGACGCTTGTGAACGGCTGGATGGAGACGGGTTCCTACAGTGAGATCTGGGATGGCAAAGGAACGGACGGTCGGCGGTGCCGATCCGGTGTCTACTTCTATCGCCTCGGTGCTGGGTCCTTCGCAGCCGTCGGCAAGATGGTACTGATGCGCTGACGTGCTCTAGCGGTCGATACGACGTTTAGCTGAGGATTACTTCGTGCGAGTTCGAGGGACGACGAGATTCACTGGGTTGCTCTTCTTTGCATCCGTGCTCGTGTGCACGGCCGGCGAAGGGGCGATGTCGGCTTTCCCTTCTCGCACGCGTAGCAGGGAGTTAGCGGAGACAGCAATCGAAAACGTCGAACTTACTGACGCGCTAGTTCCGGCGCCGGTGGATGAAAGAACACCTACACAACTGGGATTTCCGTTCCAGATCGGACGGCAGCAGACATACAATCAGACTGCTCCGGCTGTGGGCTTTGACGGATTGAACTATCTCGTGGTTTGGGAGGAGCTTCGTGGTAGCTCCCGGGACATATACGGGATACAGGTGGCTCCTTCCTGCAGCGTGCTCACACCTAAGCCCATTGTTATATCTGCTGCGCCGGGTGATCAATTGTCCCCTGCGCTAGCCTTTGATGGCACAAACTACTTTGTGGTCTGGTCTGAGAATCGGGGTGACTCGTGGGACATCTGCGGGACGCGCGTGACTCAGGCCGGGGACGTAGTCGACGCTGAAGCTATCGCCGTTTCGACTGAGACAGGCGATCAGTCATCGCCTACCGTAGCCTTCGATGGTACAAGCTATCTTGTGGTCTGGTCTGACAGGCGCAGGGGAACCCTGGATATATACGGGGCGCGCGTCCAGCCGTCAGGTGTTGTGGCTGACCCTGAGGGCATTCCTATCTCAGTGGCGACAAGTCATCCAGACTTTCCCGCGATCGCTTCTGGCGCAACCGGATGTTTTGTAGTTTGGCAGGATTTCCGTAACGGAACTTATGACATATACGGAGCGCGAGTGGATTCGTCAGGTGTTGTACTTGACCCAGACGGGATTGCCATATCGTGCGATGTTGAAGTTCAGCAGTTCCCTGACTTAGCTTTTGATGGCACAAACTACCTTGTGGTTTGGTCTGACAAGCGTGGAGGCGACCGTGATATCTATGGCGCCCGTGTCGAGTCATCTGGTGCAGTGCTTGATCCTCAAGGCATCGAGATTCTCAGTGCACCGGAGGAGCAGTGGTGGCCTTCTGTGAGGTTTGACGGTACGAACTACTTCGTAGTCTGGGAACACGAGAACGAATGGCTTGGCCGTCCGGATTATGACATCTATGGGACACGTGTGAATCAGAGCGGCGGTGTCTTGGACCCATACTGCGTCAAGGTCTCACAGCCAGCAGATGACCAACGATACCCGGCGTTGGCTTTCGATGGAACTAACTACCTTGCAGTTTGGCAGGATCGACGCGGCTCTTCTTGGGACGTCTGGGCGACTCCCGTCAGCACGGACGGAACTGTGCTTGACCCCGACGGCACCAGACTTTCCACGACGGTGTTTAATCAGCTGTTCCCTGCCGTAGGTTTTGACGGCACGAACTATTTGGTTGCTTGGGAAGACTATCGCAGCGATACCAGTGATATCTATGTTTCTCGAGTGAGTTCATCGGGGACCGTATTGGATCCATACGGGATTGCAGTCTCAACCGCACCCTTTGAGCAATGGTTCCCTGCGGTAGCTTCTGACGGTTCGGCCTGCTTGGTAGTATGGGAGGATTACCGCAGCGGCTCCAGTGACATATTCGGATCTCGAGTAAGTTCCTCGGGTACCTCACTTGATCTGGAGGGCATCGCGATCTCAGCTGCAGCCGGCCACCAGCGCACCCCCGCCGTTGCTTTCGACGGTGCAAACTATCTCGTTGTCTGGGTGGACGAACGGAGCGGCGGACCGGACATTTACGGAACCCGGATTGGCGTGGATGGTATCGTGCTTGACCCCGATGGGATCATTATTTCAGCATCACCGTTTGGCGAGCAGCAGCCCTCCCTGGCTTTCGACGGTTCGAACTATCTGGTCGTCTGGTCAGACGAACGCATGGGCTCATGGGACATCTACGGTGCTTTTGTGAGTCGTAGTGGGACAATTGCTGATGGTCCCTCGATTCGGATCTCCTCGGCGGCTTGCGATGAGACTGATCCCAGAGTGGCTTTTGACGGGGCAAACTATCTGATCGTCTGGGAGGACTGTCGCGGGGGCTCACGAGACATCTATGCAGCTCGAGTTACTCCTTTGGGGAACATCCTAGATCCTGAAGGGATTCCGATTTCAGTCTCACCGGGCTATGAGTTCCTGCCTGCAGTCACTTTCGCTGGAGCAAACCACCTTGTGGTCTGGGAGGATTATTATCGGGGATGGCGTGGTGAGGGTGACGTGTACGGATCTTGGGTCGGTACTGACGGTAGCGTGCACGTTCCTGAAGGTTTCCCGATTTCGGAAACACCCGCTCCGGACTTACAACCTGCGGTTGTCCAGGGGAACGGTTGCGCCACGCTTATTGTCTACGCGCTTGTAACGTCCTCAGGTCCCTTCAGCCAGTTTCTGATTTGGGGAACGATCTGGACCGGCCCCACGGGGGTCCTCTTCTTGACAGCGTCTGCAACGGGGGATCACGGATATGTCAATCTCTCGTGGCAGATGGGAGAGGACGTTCCTGCATCGAGTTTCTCGGTTAAGCGCGGAGAATGTCTGGAAGGTGAGTTTCAGACGTTAGATGCTCCCGTATTGAAGACGTCAACCTGCTCATTCTCTTGCACAGATTACACGGCGCTGCCCGGCAGGACTTACTGGTACAGAATCGTCCTTGCAGGTACACATGGCGAAGAGATGTACGGCCCGATTGAGGTTCATGTCTCAGCAGTGCCGGCGGCATACAGCCTGTATCAAAACTATCCCAATCCCTTCAATCCTGTGTGCACTATCCTCTACGAGATCCCACGTGAAGTCAGAGTGAGCTTGAGAGTATTCGATGCCACTGGCTCGCTCGTCCGCACGCTCGTCAATGCCCGGCGCGAGCCCGGCGTTTACAGCGTGCCGTGGGATGGCAAATCTGAGGACGGCACGGAGCTGCCCAGCGGCGTCTACTTTTACAGGCTGGAGGCAGGCGATTTCGCGAGCACGCGGAAAACGGTGTTGCTGCGCTAGGCTCGAATGACCGCATGATTTCCTGTTGGGGATGGACTTACCGCACCGGTGGGGGGACACTCTGGGGGCGGTTGGCTTTAGGAGCGCAAAGAAAATAGTAATTTTTCAGTAACCCGCGTCTCTCCCGGGGGAAGAGGAGTGGGTGTAGTTGAGGGTGGGCGTTATGGCTGGATGGGTCGTTAGATAGGGGTCTTTCAACGCCTGGGCAGACGTCCAAGGCTTGGGTAGACGTCAGGCCCCACAGGCTGGGTAGCGTCAAGGGCCTTCTGACGGAATTGATTCCTTGAAAAAATGGATTTTTGTGATATAATTGCAATGTTTAGTGAAGAGCCAGTTAAGGAAATCACAACCAAGGCTTGAGCGTTCCTGTTCCTCCAAGCTCCTTTGCGGGGGGCTTGAGTCCTATGCTGCTGCGCAGTTCCGTTCGTTTACCGTCCTGTCTCAGTCTAGCTGTCTTCGGATGGCACTCCGAGGATGGGCCCTGGGTGCACTGCTATCTGTCCGCCAATCCTGGATACCTTCTTACTCCGGACAAACCCACGCGATTTTCGCTCGACTCAAGCCGGAAAAATCATTCTACTTTCTCGGACGAGGTGTTTCGGCAGTGAAGACACGTTTTTATTTTTGTTCGTTTCCGTATCTACATATCTAGAAGGGGGTATTGGACATGTATACACGAGTGATCCTGCTCCTGGTAACGTTGATTACCTTCTCTATTTCGATCTGCGGTGCGGTGATGACAAGAGGGACGACCGAACAGCTTACCGAAGAGGCGAGCACGATTGTAATAGCTGATGTGGTCGCAGCCGAGCCTGAGTGGGCCTGTGGAGGCACCACGATTTTCACTTACGTAAGGCTTCATGTTACTGACTGGCTCAAGGGCAGCGGTTTTCCCGAGATCACTGTGCGCGTTGAAGGGGGAGAGGTAGACGGAATTGGCCTTTGGGTGGAGGATGAGCCGGTATTTAGAGAAGGTGAGGAAGTGGTGGTCTTCCTTAAGCCCAGTGAGGAATCTGGCGTGATGGAGGTCAAAGGGCTCTACCAGGGAAAGTTCAGCGTGGAGGACGGGAAGGTCATTGAGACCGGCCTCCCGCTCAATGATTTCGCTCAGAAGATCAAGAGAATAACTGCAAAACTTGAGATGGAAGAGAAGTAGAGAGGTGATCACAATGAGGACGATTAAGTTTGCTCTTGCCTGCGTTGCCTCTCTACTAGTGGGGGGGCTCGTAGTTCAGGCGTTCGGTGTTTGTCCAGAGGGACCATGTGACCAGGACTGTAAATGGAACGGCGATGTTTGGTACGAGTACTACAACGGCCAGAAGTGGCCCGATATTTCAATGCCTGTCCCTTACTACATTCACAAGGACGGAGCTTCGGATTGTGTGGGAGATGAGTTTCGAGCAATAAAGGAGGGGGCGAAGGCCTGGGAGTACATTCATCAGGCTTACTTCGCCGCCTGCTACATTGACACAACTAGCACGCTACCTTCCGAGAATTGCGGGAGCACGTACAAGGATGGAAAGAACGTTGTGGGGTGGAAGGACTTGGGTGGTGGAAGTCCTCTCACTCTGGGTAGAGCCTGCTGGTGGTATAAGACCAGCACTGACAGCATCATCGAGTGTGACATGACGCTCAACGATAACGCAGTCGTGAAGTGGTCTGCGCTCGGCTACGATTCATGTATTACGGACCGGTTCGATGTTCAAGGCCTGGCCACCCACGAGTTCGGTCATTGGTTGAGCCTGGGGCATTCTTGCGACACGCTCGCTACTATGTACTGCTGGGTCGATTCCGGGGTAACCTTCAGACGAACCCCCAACGATTGTGACATTCAGGGCATGAAGCGTCCGTATTTTCACACGTACGGGGTGCCAAAGCCTTCACCTGGCTGCTGGCCTCTTTACCTTTCTGAAAGTGTCGCAACCATGCCGGCGCTTGGCGACATAGACAGAGACGGGATAAAGGACATTGTCTTTGGCACAAGCGGGGGACTGGTGTACGCCGTTTCTGGTAGGCCGAGCGAATTGTACTCCTGGCCCTGTAGCTCAGCCATGGGTTCAGGTGTTTATCCACCTGCCCTAGGTGACATCAACGACGACGGGTGGCTTGAAGTGGTGTTCGCTTCCACTGCGGGAAAGGTTTACGCGGTCGATCATTACGGAGAGGACCTCGTCGGTTGGCCAAAGAACATCACGGGCGTCATCGAGACTCCAGCGATAGGCGACATCGACGGCGATGGGAGCATGGAGGTGGTCGGAGCTGCAACTGACTCTATGGTATACGCGTGGAATGGTGATGGCTCTGTTGTACCTGGTTGGCCGTACAAGGCCGGCTACGTTTTCTCTGGAGGGACGGCCGGCCTCGCTGACTTGGATGGGGACGACAGCCTCGAGGTTGTTGTGGCGGCTTACGATGAAAAGATTTACGCCATAAAGCCTCACGGAACCGACCTCAGCGGCTGGCCGGCAAGTGTCGGGTCGACTGTCTATGGTCCAATTGCAATAGGTGATATAGACTCAGACGACGAATTTGAGATCGTTGTCCCGAGTCCGGCAGATTCGCTCTTCGCCGTGAACGCCGACGGAAGCCTTTGTACCGGATGGCCTGTTTATGCATCCATGAGTGGAGAGTGCTGTTCCAAGCCGAGCCTGGGGGACTTAGATGGCGACGGCACGCCCGAGGTACTTCTCGGCAGCAGGGAAGACAGCATATACGCCTATGACGGCAACGGCTCGAGGATGGCCGGGTGGCCCGTTTACGTGGACGGCATATCTCAAGAGCCCCCCATTGTAGTCAACATCGACAGCGATGCAGGCATGGAGGTAATTGTAGCCACCTGGAATGGTAACTTGTACGCATTCGATGGAAACGGGACCATGCTGAGCGGGTGGCCTGTCGATTTCGGCGAGTTAGTACCTCCTAGGGTTGCCGTAGGTGACGTGAACGGCGATCAAGAAATGGAAGTGGCTCTGGGTTGTTCGGGCGGAAATATCTGCAGTTTCCACTTAGGCACTGTTGAGAGCGAGAACAAATATCAATGGAGCACGTACGGTCATGATAACCACCGCACGTGCAGATATGGCTACGTCCCCCCGGAGGTAGAACCTATCGTGTTCTCTGACTTTATAGCCACTGCAGGTAACTGGGACATCGCCACTGGCGGCGGCGGTTATGGAGGGATCACTACTAACCACTACAGCGCACCGTATGGCCTGGGCATTCAATCCGGGCCTTCGCCAGGTGACTTCGCGAGCGCCTACTCTATCCCCATTGTTCCTGACTTTGAAAGAACATATGAGGCCAGCTTCTACTTCAGCTACGATTCCTTTAATGATGCCAAGTGGTTTGTGTTTGGGCACGCGAGGCTCTTCCTCCAGTCCCCAGGAACTCCACTGCTCTTCGACCCGATAGGAGACTGGTCGTCTCTGGTTCCGATTGGGCCCCCTGTGAGCTCCTATTTGCCTCAAGGCGTCTGGGAGAAGGTGGAGATAAGAGTGGATCCTGAATTCAGGATATTGGACATCACTGTCGGCAGCTTGCCTCTTGGCCCGGTCTCATATAGTGAGACAGTAGTCCCGAGTAACAGGATCTGGTTCTCTGATGAGCCGTATCCGAACAGCGAGATGTACGGATACTACGATGATTTTGAGATACGCGGGTACCTTCCCATCGTGGGAGTGGCCAAGGTTACGCCGCCTCCAGCAATGCGGAACGTGCTCTATCAGAGTTTTCCAAACCCGATGAATCCTTTTGCCACTATCAGGTTCCTGGTGAGCCAGTCTGGACATGTTACGATACGTGTTTTTGACATCGGGGGTAGGTTGATACGTACTCTGGTGGATGAGTACAAGGTGTCCAGTCTCACACCGTATTCAGTAGTCTGGGACGGGAAAGACGAGCGTGGCTCAAGGGTGGCAAGCGGCGTCTACTTCTACCAGATGGAGGCTAAGAACTTCAGCTCTGCGAAGAAGATTGTCATACTCCGCTGATAGATTCGAGCGGAGTGCGGCATAAGCTCTCACTTCGGTTGAAACGAAGATTGTGGCAGATAGAAAGGGGTCGGACAGAGGTCTGGCCCCTTGGTCTGAGTGGCATGAAATCGTTGCAGTTACGATTTGACCTGACAGATACCACCACAAGCCGGGTACCTGTCCGATCAAATAGTAACCAGTACAGATAATCGGCGTCTGCCTGAATCTCCAGGGTGATTGAAAGTGTCCGGGTCGCTATTTGAGCCGGCAATTGCCCTGGGAGTCCCGTTTAGCTTGAAACGTCGCAGTGTTTGTGATAACATACAGGCTGTAGGATTTTACGCGGCGCATGAAACGGAGCTTCTGAGCCACGCCCGCAAGGGCAGGTAGCCGAAGTTTTTGCGTCGCTTTTCGAGGAACCCCCTACGGGGGGTGGTGTATGCAGTTACGGGGATTGGCCCGGACTTGCCTGGAGTCGAGTCCATGAGCGATCTGGATCGCAGAACCGACGAAGAGCTCATGAACCTCTGCGTGGAGGGCTCGGAAGAGGCCCTCGGCGAGCTGGTGAAGCGTTATAAGCCGCGCATTGTCAGCGTGATATACCGCTACATCAACGATCCGATACGTGCGGAGGAGATAGCTCAAGAGGTCTTTGTAAGGGTCTGGGTCCACAGGGAGAAGTACAGAAGGACGGCTCGTTTCTCCACCTGGATCTTTACCATAGCTCTTAACCTGACCAAGAACGAGATTCGTTACAGGGTCAGACACTCCAAGGTAATGAGCATCGAGGGCCTTAAGGAGATAGGGAGTAACGTGGGGTTCTTCTTAAAGGATCGCAGCAGGGGACCCGAAGAGAAACTTGAAGAGAGGGAGCTCCAGGAGGTGGTAGGCAACGCAATTGCGTCGCTGCCGCCCAAGTACAGGGACGCCGTGGTCCTGCGGGACATAGAGGGTCTGTCGTACGAAGAGGTTGGTGAGATCCTTTCGATTCCCGGAGGGACAGTCCGGTCCAGAATAAATCGCGGTCGACTTATTCTGAAGAAGAAACTTGAACCGTATGTGAGTTGCTGAGTCATGAACTGTAAGGCTGCCCGCAAGTTTTTTTCCGCTGCTTTTGATGCTGAGCTCAGCGTATCAGAAGAAAGAGAATTTAAGGAGCATCTCGCGGGATGCTCTGTTTGTTCTCGTGAATTCGACCTGTTCGCCAAGAGCGTAAACCTCGTCACGTCACTACCCAGGCCGCCTGCAGACCCGCTCTTTGAGCAGAAGCTGATTCACGCTCTCAGTGCCGAGAAGGCCGTTACGCGTCGGCCCCAGCCCCGTGTGTCCCTGCTGACGCCGAGGCCAGCTGTTGCCTTCGTTACCGTTCTGGTTCTTGTGGGGCTGCTCGTGATGGTGCCTTGGAGTCAACCTGACTGGGAGAGTGGTCTCGTCACAAGAGAGCTGGCTGTGAGCGAACGTGCGATGAATGAGTTTATCGCGGCACAGCTCGGTGTACATGAGTCTGATAACGTACAGGTCGCGTCGCTGGCTACCTCAAATCTTAATGACGTTCTTGACTCCCCGGGCGAGCGGCAACCCATCTCGGATGGTGAGCTTTCCTTCTGGGTGCGAGGCGCTCGCGTCACTTCGACTGGTCAGCCCGGGGATGCGATCAGTCTTCTGAATGACATCGCCAACAGGAGTGGAGCAGTTTTCGAGATAGAGTTTGTGTTGGATCCTTTCCTCTTCGAGGGCGCCGAGGTAAGGAGGCTCGATACGAGGCCTGCCTCAGCAGCTGAGATAGAGCTCGTATCCATGACCTTTTAGACTGCGATGAGAGACCAAACGATCTACAATTTGAATTCTTACGCAACGGAGGATCGCGGAAGTCGAAGGGCTTCGATTCCGAATCGGCCTCTCTTGCGTCTGAGATGGACTACTAAGGGAGCGTTCCTGTGTCTGTGTCTGTTCCTTGGTTCCGTGGCCTCCTCACAGCTCTCCGTGCGCGACTGCTACTGTGGAAACACGCTTGCTTCTCTCGAGGAAGAGCTCTGGGACATTGTTCAGAACGTTAAGCCGTGTGTTGTTACTGTGACGTCGCAGTACGATGTGCGCACTATCAGGGACCTTGACTCCGCATTCGAGATGCTTCAGTTCTTCGTGGAGGCTCGGAGTCCGATTGTTCGCAGGAACGTGGGTTCCGGGATTGTCTTGGGCAGCAATATCATCGTGACTTCCGGGAGTGTCGTCAGGTCTGGTAGGAACGTCATCGTGACCCTCGAAGATGGTCGCAGTTACAGCGCAGAAGTCCTGGGTATAGACAGCAATGCTAACGTCTGCGTGCTGCGCGCTGAAGGGCTCAACGCGAAGGCCATCTCGCTGGGTAGTCCAGAAAGTGTGAGAGAAGGTTCTCTGGTTATTCTGATGGGGAATTCGTTTGGGAAGTTGCCTACAGTCGCGCTGGGGACTGTGAGCGGGAGACAGAAAGTGGCAAGAATCCAGGGGAAGCGGGAGATTATTCAGCTGAGCGGACCTGTCCATCCCGGCAACGGTGGTGGCGCTGTTCTCAACACGAAGGGCGAACTCGTGGCGATGATAGTTGGGAGGCTGATGACACGTGAAGGCGGTGACCCCAATCGTGGAACCGCTGAGATGAGCCAGCATGTGGGAATAGTCCTGCCGACTTATGGAGGCACAGTGGGGTTTGCACTTCCGGTCGAAGAGGTGTGCAAGGTGGTTGACGACTTGCTAAAGGACGGTCGTGTGGCAAAGGGCTTCCTGGGAGTCAGAATCCAGGATTATGGTGCCGGCGGTACGATTACAAGGTTAGGTCTTTCGTCCGCTCCGGGAGTGGAGATCGCCGAGGTGATATCGGATAGTCCTGCTGAGAAGGCAGGTCTTAAAAGCGGTGACATTCTGAGCGAGTTTGACAACGAGGCCGTTCTTGATGCAGCGCAACTGTCGCAGATGGTGTGTACAACAAGACCCGGCGAAAACGTGAAGATATCGTTCTGGCGCGGGTCCAAGAGGCTTTCCGCCACAGTAACAATCGGGGCCGCTGAGGCACCTCAGCGAACACCACCGCTGCACTTTAGATCCCGCCTTCCTCAGTCCAGAGTGCAGCAGCACGTATTGACTACCGAGAATTAGTTCCTGCATTTCCTCTCTGGTTTTCGTTTCCGTCCTTTGCAAGCCTTCTTAGTTCTCCAGACCTTCCGGACTATCTTGTCCTCACCTTGCTCAGGCCTGCCATGGCTGGCCTGCTTCGGCATTCCCGAGCGAGCCGACTCCTGTCTAGATGAGATTGAGGCGTTATCCGCGAAAGAGTAACGTTGAGTTCTTGGCGCAGTTTGACACTCAACCCTGTCTGTGGTAGCCTGAAAGTGGAAGGCGATGGATCTCTTCCGAGACCAATGGCCCTGGGGAGACGGAAGCTCTCTAAGGCCTCTTCCGTAAGATGCTTGCATTGACACACGGAGGATGATTGTGCGTAATCTCATCTTGGCCCTTACCGTTCTGCTTTTGGTTTCTTGTGTGGGGGGCTGTTCCACAAGGAAACTTCCCGCCCTCGGGGCTGGCAACCAGCTCACGATAGTCACGAACGTCTGGGCGGAAGACAAGAGCGTGGAGCTTCTGAAATCTATCTTTGCCAGAGACGTTGTGACGGTCGATGAGGAGTACGCATATGCGTTCGAGGTGATTCCTGCTGCCGAGCTGGGTAAACACATCAACTCCAGAAATCTCGTTCTTCTCACAGATCTTTCCAGGAATGATGGGCTGTCGAAGAGTGTGCGACGTATTCTGGGCAAGAGGGAGGCCAGCCGGATGATGAAAGAGAGCGGGGACTACGTCGTGCTGTCAAACAAGGAAGCGTTGGGTCAGACGCTTGCAATAGTCGCAGGACCTGAAAGGGAGAGCCTCGTCAGGGTAATCAGAGAGAGGGGAGACAGGCTGTTCGCGGAGTTTGACAGTGTCGTAATAGAGCGAACCAAGGACATCCTCTATCTTCACGGTGAACAGAACGCCATGAGCCGCTACCTTTCCTCGAAGTACGGCTGGACCGTCAGAATCCCTAAGGGTTTTCGCGTGGCCGAAGATGAGAAGGGACGTCTCGTCAAGCTCGTGGCCCACGAACCCTCTCGTCTGCTCTTCGTTCACTGGAGGCCCGCCGAGGGCAAACCTTTGGACGCGCGTGAATGCTTGCGGCTTCGCTCGAAGCTCGTGTGGGAGTACTACGACGAGGACGTTATCGAAGAGTCCATGACTTCTGCCCGAAAGACTCTCTTTCAGGGCAAGGAGGCGGTGAGGATTCAAGGGGTATGGCAGAACGAGAAACACGTCATAGGTGGCCCATTCTTTACCCTCTGCTTCCACGAGCAAGAGAGGTTCTACATGATAGATTGCGTCGTGTTTGCACCGGGCATGGACAAGGCCTCCTTCCTGAAGCAGCTCGAAGCCCTGGCATTGACGTTCAGCGATGAGAGGGCGAATCGGTGAGACCCTCGCCGGTGTTTCTCGAGCCGAGTCTTGCGACAGTATCGTAATCGCGTGCCAAGGTTTCCTACTTTGTTTCAATGGCTTAGCGTAGGGCTTTTGTGTTGACAGGCATCCCGAGCTTTGCTAGTTTGAGTTTCCTTGGAGCTTCTGATTATTCATCTTACGGGAGAGAGGGTTCGCCATGACGCTCATTTTGGAGACTTCCACAGGCCGGAGCACACTTGAGACTCTGCGGGAGAGGTACGACCGCGAACCGCGTTCCAAGCTTTTTATGCCGCTTGCGGACCAGTTGAGAGTGCGTGGTGAATACGGGGAGGCCATCGACCTCTGTACTCGCGGAAAGGTTCTTCACCCACGTTACGTGAGCTGTCGCGTTCTTCTCGGGAAGTGCCTCATGGAGCTCGGATTGAAAGAAGAGGCACAGAGCGAGCTCGAGGAAGTCCTGAAGCTCGACAGGGAAAACATTGTCTCCCTTCGGGTGATGGCAGAGATACTCAGGGCGGAGGGAGATTTGGAAGGGGCCGCGGATTACTACAGGGCAGCGCTTCGCATAAACCCCATGGATATTGATGCACAGGAGAGGCTTGCTGTGCTCATGAGACTTCAGCAGTCACATGAAGACGGCGAGACGGGGCCGTCTGTGACCTACGAGGAGGCGCGTTCTGATGAGGCAGAGTCAACATCTTGCGAGACTATCGAGCTGGATGCCACAGGCCTCTCGTTAGAATGGGACGGCTTTTCGTCAGATGAGTTCAGGCCCGTAGAAGGAGTCGTGAGAGACCCTGTCCAGTTCTTCAACTACGAGGTTGGGCGTTCGGATTTCTCCAAGTTCACGGAGTGGATCAACAAGGTGAGCCAGGAGAGGAGTGACAGGCAGCAGACCGGCGAAGGACAGGGGAGACACGCAGAGCGGAGCACAGAACAGGACCCGGTAGACCGGGAGTAGCGCGATCGGAGAGAGCTCGCTCGTCGTTTCCAGCTTTCTTCGTCGGGCAGTCGTGTTGTCATGGCTAGTACCAGCGATTTGAGAAATGGAATGATACTGGTGATAGACGGTGAACTCTTCCGCATCACCGAGTTCCTCCATGTGAAACCGGGCAAGGGGGGGGCGTTCGTGCGTACCAAGCTCAAGAACGTTCGGACGGGAAACGTGATAGACCGAACGTTTAGGGCCGGAGAGAAGGTCACCGAGGCCAGGCTCGAGAGGACCGAGTTTCAGTATCTGTATGGTGATGGCACCGCGTGCCACTTCATGAACACAGAATCGTTTGAACAGATAAGCGTACCTGCCGAACAGGTCGAATCACAGAAGGGCTATCTGAAAGAGAATCTTAAGGTAATCATCCTGATGCAGGGAGAGTTGCCGATCTCGTTGGAAGTTCCGACTTTCGTGGAGCTTTCGGTCGGGACTACTGAACCCGGCGTACGTGGAGACACCGCGTCAGGAGGTTCAAAGCCTGCTACGCTGGAGACAGGGCTCGTTATCCAGGTACCTCTCTTCATTGGGATTGGTGACGTCGTCAGGGTGGACACGCGAACAGGGGAGTATGTGGAGAGGGTGTCCTGACAGGACCCTCCGGAGGGGAATCCTATGAAGGTAGAGAAGATCAGAGAGCTTATCCGCCTTCTGGAAGAAAGCGGGATAGAGGAGATAGAGGTCTCCAGCTGGGGACAGAGGGTAAGAGTCTCCAAGTCCGGTAATTCCTGCTACCCTCAATCCGGGAGCGTCGTCCCTGTCGCAAAGGAGGGTGAGCGGGCCCCCGGTCCGCACACCTTAACTGAGACTCGGGCAGATTCGCAGGAGGAAACGCGCGGCGATCTCCTCGAAATCAAGTCCCCAATGGTCGGTACCTTCTACAGGGCGCCTTCCCCGGGGGCCGAACCATTTGTGGAGACAGACTCAAGGATCGAGGTGGGCCAAACGGTTTGTATCATCGAGGCGATGAAGCTAATGAACGAGATCCAGTCGGAAGTGACTGGAAGAGTGGCGAGAATCCTCATAGAAAACGCTCAACCCGTTGAATACGGACAGACCTTGTTTCTTGTGGAACCTCGTTGAGCCCACAGGAGGGCTCCCCATGAACATCATCAGTGTTCTCGAGAAAATGGCCGAGCTGGGCGCCTCGGATCTTCACTTGAAGGTGGGCTTTGCGCCTGTTGTCAGAATTGATGGAGTGCTTCATCCCCTCGATATGCCGGCTCCTGCTCAGGAGGAGCTGGTCAAGATTGCTGACCAGATTCTGACGCCTCGCCAGAAGAGAGTCTTTGACGAAACAAAAGAGGTGGATTTTGGATTTGGCGTGCCAGGACTAAGCAGGTTCAGGTGCAATTTTTACGTGCAGAGGGGAACAATCTGCATGGTTTTCAGAAGAGTGCCGTTCAATGTTCCCGGCTTTGAAGAGCTCAACCTGCCTGCCGCAGCAAAGGATCTGGCTATGAGCCCCAGAGGTCTCATCCTGGTGACGGGAGCCGTCGGCAGCGGGAAATCAACCACTTTGGCTGCGATGCTGGAGACCATCAACTTGACCGCTAGTAGGAGCATAATCACTATCGAGGATCCTGTTGAGTTCCTGATAAAGGACAAGAAGAGCATAATCAGCCAGAGAGAGGTCGGAATGGACACAATGAGCTTTAACGAGGGGCTCAGGCATATTCTCAGACAGGATCCGGACGTAATCCTGATAGGTGAGATCAGAGACGTAGAGAGCATGTCCATCGCTCTCATGGCCGCTGACACGGGACACCTTGTCCTCAGCACCCTTCATACTACTGATGCAGCGCAGACGGTGAACCGTGTTATTTCGTTCTTTCAACCACATCAGCACGAGGAAATCAGATTCATGCTGGCCTCCAATCTGCGAGCGGTGATTTCCCTAAGGCTCATCCCCAGTGCTACGGGGAAGGGGCGTGTACCAGCTGTGGAGATTATGGTGTGTACGGCAGCCATAAGGGACTACATTGTAGATCCGCGGAAAACCCTTTCCATTCGCACGGCGATTCAAGAAGGGGTCAGCCAGTACGGCATGCAAACTTTCGATCAGGCCATCATGCAGCTTTATAGGAAGGAAATGGTCACCCTCGAAGATGCACTAAAGTTCTGCACGAATCCCTCGGAGTTCAGCCTGCGAGTCAAAGGAATCGAAGCAACTTCGGACAAGACCTGGGAGATTTTCGACAGCGGAGGGGCGAAGCACTAGTGCGGCCGTATGTTTAAGAGGATACTCATTGCAAACCGCGGGGAAATCGCTCTTCGCATAATCCGCGCGTGTCGGGAACTTGGAATTGAAACTGTGGCAGTCTACTCCGAGGCTGATGCCGCGTCTCTCCACGTCCGCCTGGCTGACGAGGCGATCTGCATAGGCCCACCTCAGGCTTCAGAGAGCTATCTCAACATCCCACGCATAGTTAGCGCTGCAGAAATCTCCGATTCCGAGGCGATACATCCGGGTTACGGATTTCTCGCCGAGAGTGCCGAGTTTGCAGAGATATGCGAGGCCAGCGACATCACGTTCATAGGGCCCACGTCAGAGAACATCAGAAAGATGGGGGACAAGGCTCTGGCACGCGCGCGCATGGCCGCGGCAGGCGTGCCGATTCTTCCAGGGAGTAAAGGCGCTGCCAGAAGCGTCGAAGACGCAGAGGGGGTAGCGGAGAAGGTTGGCTATCCGATTCTGATAAAGGCTGTGAACGGTGGCGGTGGAAAGGGAATGCGTATTGTCGATTCCAGAGAGAATCTTTCAAACAGCTTTCTGATGTGCAAAGCCGAGGCGGAGGCAGCTTTCGGCAGTGCAGCGGTCTACATCGAGAAGTATCTGCAAAGACCTCGTCACATCGAGATTCAGATAGTCGGCGATTCGCAGGGAAACATAGTTCAGCTGTTTGAGAGAGACTGTTCCGTCCAGAGGAGACACCAGAAGCTCATCGAAGAGGCGCCTTCGCCGGCTCTTACTCCTGAGCTGCGCAGGAGGATAGGTGAAGCCGCCGTGGAAGGTGCGAAGAAGATTGACTACGAAAGTGTTGGCACGATCGAGTTTCTTCTCGATAGCGACCTGAACTTCTATTTCATGGAGATGAACACGCGCATTCAGGTGGAGCACACAGTCACTGAAGAGGTCACAGGGTTTGACCTTGTGAAAGAGCAGATCGTCGTGGCGTCGGGCGGAGAACTGAGCTTTGCGCAAAAGGACGTGTCTATAAGCGGACATGCAATCGAGTGCCGCGTGAATGCTGAAGATCCTGACTCAGGCTTCCAACCCTGTCCGGGTACCATCAGCTACGTGCATCTGCCTGGAGGACGCGGGGTAAGAGTGGATAGTCATGTCTATGCTGGATATTCCATTCCAACCTACTATGATTCTCTCATAGCCAAGATAGTTGTGCACGGCAGGGACAGGTCAGAGGCGGTGGAACGGATGAAGAGAGCTCTGGGGGAGTGTCTGATCGAAGGGGTGAAGACGACCATTCCTTTCTACCAGAAGGTGCTGTCTCACGATGATTTCGTCAACGGCAATGTAGACACCGGGTTTGTTGACCATTTTTCTGTCAAAGATGGAGCGAAGGTAACATAGAAAGCTCTTGTCGGAACAATCAGCTCTGATTGATCGGTGATGTAGGCGTTTGTGGTTTCACAAATGCGGGAGAGACCGCGGGTCCCACTATGAACCTGGATTGCTATCTGGTGCCCTCTGAAGCGACCGAATCCGTTGTTGCGGGTAAGACAGTGGTGATCGTGGACGTTCTAAGAACCTGTACTACGATTGCCTTTGCACTCATGAACGGCGCGGAGCGGGTCATTCCCGCTGCCACGGTGGAGGCTGCAACGAAATTGATGTCTTCACTGGACAGGGGAAGCACGCTGCTCTGTGGCGAGACAGAGGGGAAGAAAGTGAAGGGGTTTGACCTTGGGAATTCGCCTCTTGAGTATGTGCGCGATGTCGTCGAGAAGAAGACGCTCGTCTTTGCCAGTACAAATGGCACAAAGCTCATGGCCAGGGGAGCGAGTGCGCGGGAGCAATTGATTTGTTCCTTTGTCAACATTCAGAAAGTCGTTGAGAATGTAAGACCTGACGGCCCCGAACTGATCGTGGTGGCGTCGGGGATGAATGACCGATTCTCGCTGGAAGACGCAGTCTGCGCTGGTATGGTTGTGGCGAAATTGAATGAGCTGTCAGCGGGGGCTTGGGAGCTCAATGACGGGGCTCATGCCGCCATGGCCCTGTTCGAGAAGTTAGGTAAAAACATACGTCGTATGCTGCTTGACAGTGCGCATGGAAGATATCTTGTGTCCATTGGCTTTGCCTCCGATGTGGAGACAAGCTCTCGCGTAGACTCGGTCCCAGTTCTTCCAGTTCTCAAAGAGGGGCGGATCACTCTCGCCGGGAACTCTGAGAGCTGAGCTCATTCGAATCTGCCGTCCGCCAAGAAGCACTCAGCAACCCTGATATCCATACTTCCAAGACTGCGAGGAGAATGCTCTCGTGGAAGAATCGCACGAAGAAAGATTGAAGCTTCTGAGAGCTTTGGACGCGAATTCAAACAGAGTGTCTGAAGGGATGCGTGTTGTGGAAGAGGTCGTGCGATTTGTCCTGGATGACCCTTATCTGACCGAGAGACTGAAGGAAATGAGACACCTGGTGAGGGAGCGGACCCTTCAGATGGGCGGTTCCCTGGCGAATCTGATGGAATCCAGGGAGAGCGAAGGCGACGTTGGAAGACGGCTCAGTACAACGGATTCGGCGGAGAGGCAGAATGCCGCCGGGATTGTGGCGGCGAACATGAGGCGAGCCCAGGAGGGACTGAGAGTCCTCGAAGAACTTGCGACCTCGCTGGACCAGGAGAGCTCCAACCTGTTCAAGGAATTAAGGTTCGAACTCTACTCGCTGGAGAAGAAGATCATTACCGACTTGCGCCGTTGACCGGGGGAGGGATTATCGTCTGAGTGGCTCGTTCTTTGCCCGGCTGCTGTTGCCTTTGCGAGTGATCTGAGCGTTTGCAGATTCTTTGCCCGGATCAATTCTTGCCGGGCCGCAACCTTCAGCCCTATCTCCTAGCCCGCATCACAAGGTAGATTCCCAGAGCTCCAAAAAAGATATTTCCCATCCACGCTGCAACGACAGGCGGCAGCGCTCCGCTGTGTCCCAATGCCTGCCCCGTCTTGAGGAAACCATAATAAGCGAAGCTGATGAGCAGACTCAGGCCAATGCCAAGTGCGAGCGTACCCCGCCTGACTCTCGTGGAAAGTGAGATTCCGATGAGAGTCACTATGATGTTGGTCAGAGGAAAGGCGAGCTTCATATGAACCTCGACCAGGTACTTCTGTACTCTTCCGCCGCTCTCTCTCACCTTGTTCACGTATCTCAACAGTTCGAAGAAATTCATCTCGTCAGGTTCTATCTCACGCTTGGCGAAGTCCTCCGGCCTTTCCTCGAGGTCAGGGATTGTCATCGTGTTGAAGTGAGATGCACGTTCTACTCCAGCATCGAAGGTTCTTATGAAGCCATCGTAGAACACCCATCGGTCTCCCTGCCAGACGGCGCGAGCAGCATCTATTCGTCTCTTGAGCGTGTTGCTTCGGAACTCCTGGATTACGACCTCTCTCATGGTTTTCTCTAATGTGTCGTAAACCTTGATGAGAAAAATGCGCCCGCCGCTGCCCAGATAGTTCACGTTCGCCCGCCTCGTAACGTGACTTCTACCCTGGTTCTTGATGTCCACCTTCATCACGTTTTCCTTGGCCCTGTTAGAGGCGGGAACCGCAAGCTCTCCCATTGCAAGCGAGAGCCCGCTGAAGAGAAGGGCAAGGATAAGGACGGGGGCAGTAATCCTCAGGAAGTCTATTCCAGAGACTCCCATCGCAACCAGTTCGTTACGCTTCGCCAACTGACCGAAGGAGAGAAGGCAGCCGAGAAGCACGGAAACGGGCAGGATGAGAACAAATATGTACGGGATATTGAAGAGATAAAACTTAACGACGGAAAGAACAGAAGCCTCGTGATCGATGAAGGTGTCCATCTTCTCGAAAAGGTCAATCACTATGAAGATGGAAAGAAGGAAGACGAGCGCCAGCGAAAAAGAGAACAAGAAACGCTTCAGAAGATATCTGTCCAGAATACGCACCGTCAACTACCCCTCAAACTGTTCGAGTCACAACACGGCTTCATCCTAACACATCAACCCACTGTCATTCGAAGTCCTTCAGCCGGCGGCCTCCTGCCAGAGATTTGCCGCTCCTGAGCCCCTGGCCGGCGACCTTCCGTCACTGTTTCCGCTCGGACGTTCACCAGGTGAGGCCTTCTCAGGCTTCCTGAGCGTCTTTCTCAGAGAGCAAGCTGTGGGTCTGCCACCTTCGCCTCTTCCTGGCCCTTCTCAGCCGTCCTAGGTCGATCACCTCGCATACGTCCAACATCAGTAGTAGTCCGAGGGCTCCCAAGACGATGTTGGGCATCCATATGGCAATCCCTGGAGGCAGGAGTCTTCTGTCTGCGAGTTGCTCCCCGCCCAGCAGGAAGATGTAGTAAAACACGAAGAATCCTATGCTGGCAAAACCGATCGTCAAACCACTCTTGCGAGCCTTCATCCCCAGAGGCATCCCTATCAGAACGAAAATGATGCACGCAAAGGGAATCGAGAATTTCTTGTGAATCTCAACAGTGAAGGAGTTGATCTGCTTCTCGACAGCGTCGAGCTCGAGCAGAGTGTATTGGACACTCTTGGGGATATCGAATTCGAGTATCTGGCCGCCGGGACTTCCAGACGAGCGCCTCCAAAACAGAAGTGAACTGCCCACTCTCTTCAGGAACCCGCTGAACCCAGGCTCTCTCCCCGTCGTCTTCCTGAAATCCTCATAGGAACTGTAGCCCAGCGCGTGAAGCTGAGGGACGAGACTTCTTTGTACCGTTGCCTCTTGTATCGAGAGTTGGCGAATCCTTTCCCTGAGTGCAGCCACGTCCATCTCCCGCTCGCCTCTCACTTGTCGCTCTGAGCGCATTAGCTGCGAGGAGACGTTCGGAATGTTTATAACGTGTGTCTTGAAAACAAGTCTGCGGTACTTGCGGGGCTCAGTTATATCGGGGATCTCGTGTATCTCACCGTCTTGCAGAAGGAGTGTAAGGGTGTTTCCGTCTTTGGAAAAGGAGAGCACCCCCCTTTTGGCAAAAATGGTCGTGGGTACACTTCCAGAATGGAAATCGTATATGGTGACGTTTGACATCTTGCCGGTTCTATCATCGAGCTTGCTGATGAGCATGCTGTATCCCTGAAAATCGTCTATAAAGACGCCTTCCTTGATTTCGACCGTTGGCCTCTTCTTGCTTATGTCAATCAGAAGATTCGCGAAGGAGTGATTGGTTTCGGGCAGCACGAAATTCATGAACAGCGACAGCAGCGCACCTAGTATGCAGGCTGTTACTAGGGGCGGAATCATTATGGATATTGCGTTTACCCCTCCAGCCCTGGCGGCAGTCACTTCGTTATCCTGAGAGAGGCGGCCAAACGTCATCAGGGACGCGACCAGAACCGCGCACGGAATGGAAAGAGCAACCATCCAACCCAGTCCGTAAAGGAACAGCTGAAGCACGATAAGTGCCGGGATTCCCTTGCCGATTAGGAGGTCTAGGTAGTCGAAGAGGAAATCCATTGTGAGGAGAAAGGTAACCACAGAGAAACCCATCGCAAACGGCATGAGGTGTTCTCTCAGTACGTACTTCTGAAGGATAGTCATCCTGGGGAAACTCATCCTGTCTCCTCACCAATCTTACGCAAGGCACATGCTAACACTGCGCTAAGATTCTGTCAATGAAGGGCAGGGGAAGGTGAAAGGCAAATCGGACGAACGTCTATAAGGGGGGCGCTGAGGCTCCAGAAACGAGCCTCTCGCCAGGCAGAACGAAGTGGTTCGAGCACTCTCGGGCCCGTTTCTGCGGCCGCGTCTACTTGGTTGTGTCCGGACCCTCCTTCTGCTGCTTGACTCGCCGCACGCTGTTGCTCTTGCAGTTGGGACAGGCTCTTTCTTGAGGCTCCGTCTCCGGGGAGTAGGGTGCCGTGAACGTATTGCCGCATCTTAGGCACTTGAAGTCAGCTTCCTGCGCCATCTACATGCTCTCCCGGGGTATGAACACCCTTGTTTCGGTCGGTAACGTATGCCCTGCGTTCTCAGTTTTCCGGAGCTTGTCTATTCGTTTAGATCTCTTGACTCCGGGGCTCTCTCAGGCAGAACTGGTTGCCTTCTCCTTCTCTTCGGGCTTCTTCTTGGGCTTGGGAGCGAGAACTTCCATCGTATGTTGTATCTCTTCCGCAGTGACCTTTTGTCTCATCTCTTCGACCACCTTCATCACAACGGCGAACTTCTGTGCTTCAGCGGCGCTTATCCACTCAAGCTGCAGCCTTTCGGGTCTAATGCCGTTCTTCTCGAGCTTGTCCCACAGTCTGTAGACCCTCAGCTGGGTTTGCCTGTTTGCGTCGATGTAGTGGCAATCGGCGAAGTGACATCCTGACACAAGCACAATTGGCGCTCCCTTGCGAAACGCGTGGAGCACAAAATCTTCCTTGACCCTTCCGCTGCACATCGTCCTTATCAGTCGAGGGCTCGTAGGGTACTGAAGCCTTGAAATACCTGCGAAGTCGCCTCCTGCGTAGGAACACCAGTTACATGCGAACACCACGACCTTGTCCTGGGGGTTTTCCTCCAGAATAGCGTCGATTTGTGCATAGATCTGCCCGTCCGTGAAGTGGCGCATGGTAATGGCCCCGAACGGACATTCGGCCCCGCACGTGCCGCAGCCCGCACACGCGGCTTCTATGACCTGAGGTGCGATCTTCTTCTTGCGATCAGTGGGAGTGATGGCCTTGTACGGACAGACTTTCACACACAGCCCGCAGTACGTGCACAATTCCGGATCGATATGTGCTGTTATGGCCTCAACAGTGAGCCTGTCTGACGATAGAATAACGTTTGCGCGAGAAGCAGCTGCAGAGGCCTGGGTAACACTATCCTTCACGTCCTTTGGAGATTCGGCGCAACCTGCCAGGAACACACCTCTTGTCGGTGCGTCAACTGGCTTGAGCTTGGGATGGGATTCCATGAGGAAACCGTCAGACGTTCTGGAAAGTGTAAGAAGTTGCCTTACAGTGTCGCTGTCTTTGCGCGGCAGCAGGCCAACCGAAAGCACAAGGAGCTCAAGTTCGTGTCTCTCAATCTTGCCGGTGGTCGTGTTTTCCACCGTCACTATCAGGTTGCCTGTTTCCGGGTCTTCCTCGACTTCTCCCGGAAGCCCTCTGATGTAATGAACGCCTTCATCCTTGCTCTTCATATACAGATCTTCAAAGCCCTTACCGAACGCTCGGATGTCCATGTAGAAGACCTTCACGTCGACGTCAGGATAGTGGTCCTTCAAAAGGACGGTATCCTTTATGGTGTTCATACAGCAGATGTTGCTACAGTATGGATTCCCTCTCTTCTTGGAGCGGGAGCCCACACACTGAATGAAGCCTATGGATTTGGGCCTCTTCCTGTCGCCGGGGCGGATGAAGTGTCCTTCGGTAGGACCGCCGGCACAGATGAGCCTTTCGAACTCCATGCTTGTAATGACGTTCTCGAAACTTCTGTAGCCGTACTCGTCAAGCTCTGTGGGGTCGTAGACGTCGTTTCCGACTGCGACAATTATTGCACCCACATCGACCGTGACCAGCTCATCTTCCGCATCGAAGTCAATACAGTTCTTTTCACATACCTCTTGGCACTTGGCGCACGCAATGGGGTTGTTACCGAGGCACGCCTCCATGTCTATCAGGTAGCTCGAAGGAACCGCTTGCGGGAAGGGCAGGTAGATGGCTTTCCTTGAGGAAAAGCCCATTTGATATGCATCGTGAGTGACGACTGGACAGACTTTGACACATTCTGCACAGGCATTGCACTCTTTTTCGTCCACGTAGCGTGCTTTCTTCCTGATAGTGACCTTGAAGTTGCCGATATAGCCAGTGACGTGCTCGACCTCACTGTATGTCATCAATTCAATTTTGGGATGTCGACCGACATCCATCATCTTAGGCCCGAGAATTCATATGGAGCAGTCCATGGTGGGATAAGTCTTATCGAGCTGCGCCATGATCCCACCGATGGAAGGTTCCTTCTCGACCAAATAGACTTGATAACCGGCATCTCCCAGGTCAAGGGCAGCCTGAATTCCGGCTATGCCGCCACCAATAACCAGGGCCTTGTTGGTGACAGGGATCTCAGCTTCTTTCTGGATCTCCAACAAGCGGGCGCGGGCTACCGAGATCTTGACCATGTCCTTGGCCTTCTCAGTGGCAGCGGCCCTGTCGCTGCTGTGAACCCAACTGCAGTGCTCACGGAGATTGGTCATCTCAAACAGATACGGATTAACACCGGCTTCCGCCACGCAATTCCTGAAAGTGCTCTCATGCATCAGCGGGGTGCAAGAAGCAACGATCACCCTGTTCAGGTTATGCTCACGGATATGTCGTTTGATTTCCTGCTGGCCCGGCTCAGCACACGTGTACTTGTTCAACACTGCGACCGCGACATCCGGCAGCGTTTCGGCGAACTTCCGTACTTCTTCGCAGTCGACTGAAGCGGCAATGTTGAGACCACACTCGCATACGAAGACGCCGATCCTCAGATCGTCAGCGGCCTCTGGCTTTACCATCCCTCGCACCTCCTTAGTTGCTCAGTCGCTATTCAAGTGAAGAGGCAGCAAGAACTGCCAGGTCCTCCACCTGGATTCGTGCTTCTTCGGGGAAGTCAATATCCTTCATAGCGCACTTGAAATGAATCTTGCACTTCGCACAGGCAGTGGCAAGCACTGCCGAACCTGTCGAACGAGCCTCTTTCAACCTCTGGGTCTGGATGGCCTTAGAGTGGATACCACAGTTCATCCATCCGCTCGTCCCGCAGCATATCGCTGCATTTCCCGAGCGACGCATATCTGAAAAGCCGTCCCCAAACAGTGCCCGCAGAAGGTTCCTCGGCTGCTTGTAGACGCCCAGAAAACGGCCCAGCCTGCAAGGATCTTGGTATGTTACGAGCTTATTGTTTTTCTTGAACTTCAGTGCCCCTGAAGCACACTGCTCATCGAGAAGCTCTGTCAGGTGAATGACCTCAAATGGGAGAGAGTCTGCGAACTCAGGGTAATACAACTTGAGCGTTGCCGTGCCCTCGGGACAAGATGTAACGATTTTCTTGGCACCACTCTCCCTGAATTGCTGGATGTTGTGCTTTGCAAGTTTCTCGAAGTTCTCCACGTCACCGGCCCAGAGCAAATCATGACCGCAGCAGCGCTCGTCAGGCAGGAGCATCGGCTCAATTCCCGCTGCATTCAGGAGTCGAATCGTGGAGCGAGCTATTTCCAAACAGTTGACGTCAAGTTCGTCAAAGAACGCGTCGAAATAGGGGAGACACCCCACGAAGTAAAGATAATCTGATTTGTCCGAAATCTTGAGGTCTTCGGTCAGCCACTCCAGCCTTTTTTGATTCAGCTTCGGAGAAGTCATAATCCTCATGAGCTCGTGAAGTGTGCTGCCGTGAGCGCACAGCCCCTCTTCTCCGGCTCTGTGTGCTTCTATTCGCACTATCTTGGTGAGGTCGACGTAGTCGACATCAGAAGGGCACTTCTCACTGCAGAGCTTGCACGTGAGGCAATCCCACAGACGATCGCTCAGGGCCGCCTGTCCGCCACTAGACACAGAGCCAACTACGATGCGCCTTGGGGAGAAGCAGTCGTTGGCACGGGCCACCGGGCACACGGCGGTACACTTGCCACAGTCTAGACAAAACCGAGCACCCGTTGCCTTTATGGCCCGAACCGTGTCTTTCACTCGCTTCCTCCTGATTACCTCAAAGGGCTGGGGCCAACTTGTCTGACCTCTTTGAGGAACTCTTGCATTACTCTACCCAGCCCGTCTGCCTCGTCGGGAGAGAGCAATTCAAGTCTTAGTCTTTGGGATTCCAGGCCGAGGATGTCGACAAGCTTCTTTGAGGTCTCGAACATCTCCGTCTGTTTCTGGCTTCCCGTACCGTAGTGGCAGTCTCCCGGTTTGCAGCCGCAGATGATGACTCCGTCCGCCCCGAGTTCGAAAGCTCTCAGCACGAACCCCGGTTGGACCCTGCCGGAACACATCACACTGACAGGTCGCGCGTGAGAGGCCCTGAACACGTCGCTTTTCGCCAGGTCCCCTTCACCGGTTCCATCTTGTCCGGAGCACCACTTGCACACGAATGCGACTATCTTGGGATTGAACTCTGCCTGAGCCTTCTTTCTCTTCTTCATGACTTCTTACCCGACTCTTGTTCGTCCTATCCTCCAGGGACCCGAGCGCGGCACCGCACAGCGGCCTCTGAGACCTTTGTCGCTCTATGCAATCTTCATCGGCTTTGCTTTCAGGCCCTGGTCGTAGCCCTGCTGGAAAGCCTGCAAGTTCAGCTCTTTTGTCGGCGGAGGGACCGTCGTAGCGACTGCATCCTGCATGGCCTTCAGGGACACCAGCTTCGTCACCGCAGTGAAAAAGCCCAACATGACGATGTTCGCTACGATCTTCCTTCCAAGCGTTTCCGCCATCCGGGTGGCCGGTATCGAGTATATCTTTAATGTCTTGTTCATCAACTCGGGCTTCACAAGGTCTTCGTCTATGAGAACGGTGGCATTATCCGGCAGCACGCATCCGAACTTCGCGCAGGCTTCCTGCGACATCAATACAAGGATGGATGGCGTCACGGGGTGGGGGTAATGGACGGGTGTGTCCGAGACGACAACCCCTGCGCTGCAAGCACCGCCTCTCGATTCAGGACCGTAGCTCTGGGTCAAGGTCGCGTTTTTCTTGTCGTAAATGGAAGCGGCTTTGCCGACTATGTAGCCGGCGAGGATTATTCCCTGTCCGCCAAACCCTGCAAATCTCAACTCGGTTCTTGCCATGACGCTTTCCTCACTCGTCAGCGCTGGGGACCGTGACCTCCTCAGGTTGGGGTTTCTCGTACGAAACCTCCACCTTCCCCTTCAGCCCTTCGTTAACCAGGTCCAAAAACGTGGGTCGCTCTATATCGACGAACTTGCCGACTATGATCTTTCCGTCCGGTTCGATGGCTACTTTCGCCGGGTCAGCGCCGTGCTGAATAACGGTGTTTTCCCTGTAGCTGTTCAGAATATCAAGTCCCGTGCCCTGCCTGTTGAAACGTCCGAAAAGGGTAGGGCAGGGGGAGATGATCTCCACAACGCTGAATCCTCTCTTTAGAAATGCCTCCTGGATAGATTTCTTGAGCCTTCTCGCATCCAGCGCTGTCCAGCGTGCGACATACGTGGCACCGCTGGCAGCAGCAAGGTGAGGGATGTTGAAGGGAAATTCGAAATTGCCGTATGGGGTAGTAGTGGTCTTTGCGCCGATCGGCGTGGTAGGGCCGCCTTGCCCTCCCGTCATCCCGTAGTTGAAATTGTTTACACAGATTATGGTGAGGTCGAGATTTCTTCTTGCAGAATGTATGAAGTGGTTTCCACCAATGGCAATCAGGTCACCGTCTCCTGAGAACACAACTACCTTGAGAGAAGGGTTTGCCAGATGAAGACCCACGGCGAAGGGGATGGCTCTTCCGTGGGTAGTGTGGAAGGAATCCAGTTTTACGTAGCCGGCCACCCGACCCGTACAGCCGATTCCAGAAACCACAGATATCTTGTCGAGAGGAACTCCAGAGGCCTGGATGGCGGAGATGAAGGCAGTAAGAGAGGTCCCGAGTCCACAACCAGAACACCAGATATGCGGGATTCTGTCCTCCCTTAGGAGCTGATCCATGGGATGCCGTTCAATCATTTCGCAGCCCTCCTGATAGCCTCCAGAACCTTTGTCGGATCGTGGATCCCTCCTCCTGCGTGAGGTACATGGATGACTTTCGCCTTCCCGTGTGCGCAACGTTCAACCTCGAGAGAAATCTGCCCATAGTTTATCTCGGGTACCACGAAACCCTTCACGCCTTCGGCCAGCTGGTCGATGTGCTCTTCCGGAAACGGCCAGACAACTATGAGCTTGAGCAGTCCCACTTTGATCCCTTCCTCACGGGCCATCCCGATGGGAAGCAGGCAGGTTCTGGCCGAGATGCCGTAGGCGCAGACTATCACGTCCGCACCCTCGCACTCTTCCTCGCGGTACTCGATTATCTTGTCTCGGTTCTTTCTTATCTTGTAAACGAGACGTTCAACCAGCTCTATCTGAGCCTCTTCGCTTATGACGGGATATCCCTTTCTGTCGTGAGTGAGTCCCGTCACGTGCATTCCGTAACCCTGTCCCGCGAGTGCCATGGCCGGCACGAGGTCCTCGTCGGCTTCATAAGGCAGGTACTCCTCCGGCGGGACTTTGGGCGTCTTCCTGTAAGTGAGCTTGATATCTTCTGGCGCCGGCACTGTTACTTTTTCCGTCATGTGCCCGACGACTTCGTCCGACATGACAAGCGTTGGGACCCTGAATTGCTCGGAGAGATTAAAGGCCTTGATAGTGAAATCAAAGATCTCCTGGGGAGAGCTCGGACTGAGTGCAATGATCTCGTAGGGGCCGTGCGAACCCCAACGTGCCTGCATCATGTCACCCTGGCCTACGAGGGTCGGGAGTCCAGTGGAAGGTCCTCCTCTCTGTATGTTGACCAGAACGCACGGGGTCTCGAGCATTACGCCCAGGCCCAGGTTTTCCATCATGAGGCTGAAACCTGGACCGCTCGTGGCCGTCATGGTCTTCATTCCTGCCCACGAGGCTCCTAGGATGGCATTCATAGACGCAAGCTCGTCCTCCATCTGTATGAAAGTGCCCCCAACTTGTGGGAGCCTCTTTGACAGGTGCTCTGCTACTTCAGTAGAGGGGGTGATAGGATAGCCGGCAAAGAAGCGACATCCGGCCGCAAGCGCGCCCTCTGCACAGGCCTCATTGCCAGTAATGAAATGCTCTCCGGTGAGAACGGCGGCATTACTTTCCACCTTTTTCCACCTCCTCAGGCTCTATCAATTCACTGTATATTGCGAACTCTGGGCAAAGGAGGTCGCACAGTCCACAGCTCACGCATGCGTCAGGATTCGCTGTAAAGGGGTAGTGATAACCCTTCGAGTTGAACTCCTCTGAGATTTCCAGCACGTCCCTCGGACAGTATTCAACGCAGAAACCGCACCCCTTGCATCTCTCCTTGATGATGTGGACCTTGCCCTTAGGAATCTGGAGCTCGTCCGCGTCAAGGGGCTTTCTCCAAAACCTTGATTTTTCAGCAGTTGAAGGCTCGTCCATGCCTCTATGCCCTCCGTACGACAGGTCCACAGTCAGCCTGTGGCGAAAACTTGTCCGGTTCGGTGTATGTAAAAGCAAGAGAACTACTATATTCCAGTATCCCTCGCATGTCAAATGTTAATTGTGGCACAAACAGTGCTAAGTTGTAAATATCCCATTGAAGTGCTAGGATTTGGCCGGTCGTTGTGCTCCTGGTGGGAAAATTGTGGCGGCTCGGATGAATAGATTCCTCACATTCGCTCCCGTGCTCCTTCTTCTCGTACTGACCACTCCGATTTCGGGAGCAGAAACCAGTCTGTGGAAGTGGCACGCCTGTGGCACGTCGATTTCTCGACCCACCCTGCTTGGCTCCCCTCGTGCTCTGCTCGTTCCCCTTCATCGCTCGCTTGCCGTGAGACCGAGTCTTGCCATGACGAACATCGAACTATGGGTCGATTTCGAGTCGGATTCCATCCGAAGGACGGCTTCGGTGCTGGGAGTCGACGTTGACCCGCCCGTCTCTTGTTCTCTCGAACAATACGTCTCCATCGTGAGTCGTGACAGGAGGATGACCCTCTGGAAAAGAGAGGCTCGCAAGGGGGTGAGGGATGTGACCGAGGCGGGTCGCAGGGGAGGGCTCTTCAGCGTGGACCTTCCCATCCAATTCCCCACCGCCGTCCAGGCCATCGTGGGGAAAGGCAAGCCTAACCTCAGGGTGACAGGAAGCGAGACCATAGCGTTCAGCGGCCAGAGCAACTGGACGGTCGGCCAGCAATACAGCGAGTATGGCAAGCAAAGCAAGTTCCCCCGGCTCGACATGAGACAGGATCTCGTGGTCAAGCTGGACGGCACGATAGGGGACAAGATAGACGTCGATTGGGACCAGAGCAGTGCGGCACGCACTGAGCTTCAAAACAGAATACGCATCAGGTACAGAGGCTACGATGATGAGATTGTGCAGAGCGTGGACCTGGGCAACACAAACCTCTCCATTCCCAACACACAGTACGTCAGCTATTCCGGGACTCACGAGGGACTCTTCGGCATCAAATCCGTAGCCAAGCTCGGTAGCGTCGATTTGACGATGATTGCCAGCAAGCAGGAAGGCAAACCGGACAAGCAGCGGATAGTCGGCGGTGCGAGGGAAGTCCAGAAGCAGATAAGTGATCTCGACAACAGAAAGCGCACTTACTTCTTCCTCGACGTACCCGAGTTTGGAAAAGCGCCGAGCCTCATAGAGGTCTCGAGCGTGGAAGTGTACATCGACGATCTGAACGGCTATAACAATGAAAAAGGAGCCATTCCTGGTGTGGCCTATCTTTTCAAATCGGATGGTACTAAGGACACCACATACTTTGAGGGCAATTTCGACAGGCAGCTTCCCGAGGAAAACTACCATTTCGAGTACTTCTACGGTCCGTACTTTCCCATCTTGGTGATAGACGGGGCGCTCCCACCCAACCACGTCATGGCCGTTACATACAAGGAGGTCGTTGGCGCTGGCGAAAGGTGGATAGGCAATCCCGATCCATACAACCTGGAGCTTAAGATGATTGTCCCACCTGACGACGAACTCGAACTCGACCTGACAACAGGCAGATGGGCCGCTCTTCGCAAACACGAGCTGAGGAACGTCTACTACCTCGGCTCTGAGGCGATCATAAAGGAGAGCTTCAGGCTCTCCATAAAGAAGAGAAGCGGCGGGGCCGGTGTGGACGAGGACGCGTTGAATGAAATCCCCTATATCGAGATTCTTGGCCTGGACAGGCGAGGTTCGACGGCGGGTACTCCTCCCGAGGGGTTGATTGACGAAGACTATATCGACCTTGACAGGGGTATACTGCTCTTTCACGATCTGCAACCTTTTGCCCCCGACTCCTTCGATATCCATGCCTGGAACGCATGGGCAAGACCTGACACTTTGAGAGGCGATGAGGGCAACGCCAACATCTACAAGAAAAAGTATCCCAACTACTACCTTGATACCCGCTTCTATCTGGACGTTCAGTACAAGAGTCCCCAGACTACTTTTTATCTTGGTTGGAACATCCTTGAGAACTCTGAAGTCGTTACGCTGAACGGAATGAGACTGCAGAAAGGAACAGACTACACCATAGACTACGAGACCGGTGAACTGAGACTCATTACTCCAGCTGCGCTGGAGCCCACAGCTGATGTTTCTGTCGACTTCTCTAGGGCCTCGCTCTTTGGGCTATCGAAGACGCTTCTCGGGGTCTCCAGCCAATACAAGCCGACCGAAGAGTTCTCCCTTGCCACCACGTGGTTATACGAGAGCAAGGGCACGATGGAAGAGAGACCCCGGCTTGAACAGGAGCCTTCGAGAACTGTTGTTGGCGGCGTCAGCGGAGCGTTCAAGTTCTCACCCACCATCATGACCAGTCTCGTTGACGCCCTGCCTCTTGTGGAGACGAGAGAATTATCCAGCCTCTCACTGTCCGGAGAGTTTGGCATTAGTATTCCGAACCCGAATACGAGAAACGAAGTCTACGTAGATGACATGGAGGGTAACAAGGAAACCAGAATGCTTGGACTTCTTCGTTCGCAGTGGCGCGTGAGCAGTCTGCCGGACGATCCGATGCTCTTTGTTCAGCCTACGGGACAGAGGGCACTGTGGTGGTACAACCTGCATCCCGAGTTTCACAGGGACAGTGTTGTGCACGAGGGAGATCTTTTTCCCGAACGTTCCCCGGAGGAAAGGGAGAGGGTCATTACTGTCCTCGAGCTTTACACGGCGCAGACAGGCGGCTGGCACGGTTTGACTCAGATATTCTCCTGGCTGGGTGAGGATTTCACCGAGATGCAGAATCTCGAAATCTGGATAAACGATTTCGGCCTGGGACGAGGGCTGGCTCGAGAGGTCAAGATAAACCTGGGTGTCGTGAGCGAAGATGCAATGTGGGATCCGGACAGCCTTCCCAATCGGCATTTCGACACGGAAGATGAGAACAGAAACGGAGTACTTGACCTTTCTCCGAAAGATGAAGATACCGGTCTCGACGGGGTTCTCGATCAAGATGACAGAGACAACTATTCGTACAGTCCGGACCGGCCTTTTGATTTCTCTCACATAAACGGCACCGAGGGAAACAGGATGATCACGCCACATCCAACGCCCGACACTGAAGACCTTGATGGTGACGGGAGTCTGGACACGAGGCAGGACTACTTCGAGTTCACCGTCAGTCTGGCCCAGGACAGCAGATACCAGGTGAGAGACAACGGAAACGGCTGGAGACTCTTCAGAATCCCTCTTTCGGACGAGGCCGCGGTCAGCGTCGGGCAACCACGTTGGGATAACGTCAAGCACGCAAGGCTCTGGTTTAATGGCCTTGAGGAGGGAGCGAAGCTTCAAATAGGCGGGCTGGAAGTTGTAGGTAACAGGTGGATAATCAGTCCGATAGCGAACAAACAGTCCTTCAGCCTGGGTGAACGCCTGTACGTTGACGTTATCAATAACAAGGAACATGGAGACGTCTATGAGCCACCGCCCATTAAGATAGGAGAGGAAAACAGAATTCCGAACAAGGAACAGTCTCTGGTGCTCTCCACGAACAACCTGTTCCCGTCTGACACTGTCTCTGCGTACAAGTCATTCGCGGGGGGTAACGATTACACGCAATACGAGACTGTCAGATTCTGGGTCAGAGGAAATTCCGACTCACTTATGTATTTCATACGCTTCGGGACAGACAGTCTCAATTTCTATGAGTACGCTACGCCTGTCCCCACGTCATGGGAATCAAAAGAATTCAAACTGGTCGATCTGAGCATCGTGAAACTGGAAATGCTCAGCTCCACAGTGGACACCACCCTCTATACGCCGGACGGAGGGTGGTACAGGCTCCGGGGTCGACCTTCGTTCACCAGAGTGCAGAGAATAACGATGGGGCTTGTCAATTGGCCCGAGAAGACAGGCTCGACCATGGTTGCTTCCGCCAGCGTGTGGGTGGATGAGCTGAGACTTACGAATGTGAAAAGAGAGATAGGAACGGCGAGAAGACTGTTTGCGGAAGCCAAGTTTGCTGATTTTCTGTCTGTTTCAACACACATCGAGTCCAGAGGCGAGGACTTTCTCTCGATCGGCAGGACCCGTGGGAGCGGTCGTCGCACAAGCTCATACTCAGTCTCTGGTGTGATGGCGCTGGACAAATTCCTGCCCAAGGATGTTTTCAATGTCCCGTTTAACTTCTCGCTTTCAGAGAGGAAGGAGGTTCCGAAGTTTAAGACAGGTGATGACGTGGTTCTTACCAAGGAGTACGAGGAAGTCCAGACTACGAAGAGCGGAATGAGGACGTTCGGTGCCAGCTTCAGAAAGCTGCCCTCCCCCAATCAGTGGCTGAGGTACACGATAGAAGCCATAGGCCTGGGCTTCAGCATAAGCGACACCTATGGTTCCAGTGTGACCCGAGTCGATTCGAGCCGAACACTCACGGGGACCGTGAGCTATCAATTCTCGCCTCTCGGAAAGCCTGCTATCAACATCCCCATCGGACGAGGGAAGAAGATTTCATTCTTCTTCCTGCCTTCTTCAATCAGCTTCACGGGTCGAGGGACCAGCTCGCGGGCAAAGTCGTACGAGAGGGCGCAAGACGACCCGCTCATTCTTATTCCCAGAAGTGATGTGACGCGTAAGACAGGGGATTTTGCGCTTCAAGCCACGTATTCGCCTTTTTCTAACATCAGATGCAACTACAACATCAGCACTACTCGAGACTGGCTTCTCTATAACCCTAGCAAGTTCTTTGCCGGCGTCAACATCGGCACGGAGGTCTCGCGCACCCAGAGTTTCCGGGCCGAGTTCACCCCCAGGCTCGGAAGCTGGCTTACTCCCAGCGCGAGTTTTGCCGGAAACTACAGGGAGGATCACCGCCCCGAGATAACAAGGTCTGATGACTCTACTGATGTCCGCAACGTGAGCAACTCTGGGGGAATAAGTTTTGGTCTCGCCGTACCCATCGCGCGACTCTCCCAGTTCTTGGACAACAAGTTAGGTGCGCCGGGAGACAGTTCGATTGGCTCCGCGAGTCAGGGCCTGAGGGCAATAGCAAGGCTCCTGGGCAAGGTGGGTGACATTCGTGGAAATCACTCCATTTCTTATGGAAGCCAGTATTCAAGGATATATGGCAGGCCGAACCTCAGCTACACCTTCGGCATCCGGCGGGCGACCGGGGGGGACGTGATGTTGGCCAGAGACGGAGTCATGACCTTGAATATAGGTCGCGTTACAACTTTGAGTGCGAACGGAAGGCTGTTTAAGGGATTCAGTCTTGATGCGAAGTTTGAGACAAGCGATCGCGAGGTGGAAGGCCTGACGGGCATCAGAGTAGACACAAAGACCGTATGGCCCGAGCTGAGGTCCGGATGGAGTGACGTTCAGAACTACCTGGGCATCGGGGGAATCGTGAGGTCTCTCAGGTTGGATTCCACCTTCAGGCGCACGACCGAGGAATCAGGAGAGAAAGACGAGCCGAGCGAGAGGATCATCACGAGAAACGACTGGGCCCCGCTCATAAATCTGAGTGCCACTTGGGCGGGAGGCATGAGAACAAGTTATACATCGAGCCACTCGTCCACCGAGACCGAAAGCCAGTTGGGAACGGGATACATGTCGACAACCACGACCTCTAGTCACTCGCTCAACATCCAGAAGACCATAGATGCTACGAAGGGCTTCTCGCTTCCTTTTGCCTCCGGCAGGAAAATCAGACTCAAGAGCAGCGTCAATCTGGGCCTGGTAATGCAGTACTCGACTATGAGCTCGATCATTCCTCCATCGTTTACCCAAAAGACAGACAATCTCTCGGTCACTGCGAGTGCTACCTACAGCTTCAGCGCCAACCTTTCCGGCAATTTCAATTTTGGCTTCACACAGAATCGAGACCTCCAAGTTGGGGTGACCAGAAGGGGCCTCAGACTGGGCCTTTCAGCTTCGTTCAGATTCTAGGGCGAGCCTCTGTACTCCCGCGAGACATGGAGCGCCGGGGCTCCGGAACAGGGCCGAAAGGTAAGCGCCCGGCGGCATCGGAGGCCGTCCAGTTTTCTCTTGCCTTCCCAATCGGCCTGTAGTACATTGGCATAGAGTGGACGTTGGGTGTGTCCACTTTTGTGTTTTGGAGCAACCGTGGGAATGGTTGAGAAAATATGGGCTCTCTGCGAGCCTGCAATCCAGGAGCTCGGAATGGAGCTTGTGGAGGTAGAACATGTGCGGGCTCCGGGTGGGGCCGTGGTGAAGTTGTATGTCGACCGCGAGGGAGGAATCACCGTCGACGATTGCGCCAGGGTCAGCAGAGAGATCGGATATCTTCTCGATGCCGAAGACGTCGTTAGGTCGCGCTATTACCTGGAGGTTTCTTCACCGGGAATAAACAGGGTTCTGAGAAAGAGGGAGCATTTTGAGAGATTTCGGGGACGCCCTCTGCGGGTAGTAATGAGTGAGGCAATCGACGGAAGCAGGAAGGTGAGCGGTCGTATTCGTGAGTGTAGCGAGGATACCCTCTACGTGGAGACAGACAACGAAAAGACCATCGAGATCCCGCTGGTACTGATACACAAGGCCAATCTGCGCGGTGAGATTCCCTTTGGCGACGGAGGCAAGAGAAGGAAGAAGGGAAAGGTGCGATGAACTACGAACTCTCGGAAGCGTTGGCCCAGCTTATAAGAGAGAAGAGCCTTGATAAGGAGCTTGTGGCTGAGACGTTGGAGGCCGGTCTACTGTCCGCGGCCAGGAAGAAGCTCGGCCCTACAGCCGATATCCAGGTGAGCGTTGACGTGGATGCTGGCAAAATCGAGATGTCAGTTAGCAAGAAGGTGACCACCCGGGTGCATGATCCGTCGTGTGAAATCGGTCTGGCCGAAGCGCATAAAATAAGAAAGGATGCCAAGTGCGGTGAGATATTGCCTGTTCAGCTGTCCGTTGTAGAATTTGGCAGAAACGCTATACAGGCAGTCAAGCAGGTGCTTGTCCAGAGGGTCAGGGAAGCGGAAAGGGAGCGTATATATAATGAGTTCCATGACAGAATAGGTGAGATAGTCAGGGGCACTGTCCAGCAGGTCGACCGTTCCAGTGTAATTGTGAAGCTTGAAAGAACCGAAGGACTTCTGCCTGCCAAGGAATCAATGCCCCGTGATAGATTCAGACACGGTGAGTATGTGAGAGCGTGCATACTTGCTGTCGACAAATCGAGCAAAGGTCCCCAGGTTACGCTCTCTAGGACACATCCGGATTTTTTGAAGGGCCTGTTTGCGGGCGAAGTGCCCGAGGTGGCTGATGGTATCGTAGAAATAAAGAACGTGGCCAGAGAGGCCGGAAACCGTTCTAAGATCTGCGTCGTCTCAAACGACGAAAAGGTTGATGCGGTTGGAGCGTGCGTGGGTGTCAAGGGTTCCAGGGTCCAGGCTGTCGTTCGAGAGCTCGGCGGTGAGAGAATCGACATAGTGCCGTGGAGTGCCGACGCCGTGATATTTGTGACGCGAGCTCTCAGCCCAGCCAAGGTTATTGAGGCAAAGGTTTGTGAGGAAGATTCCAGGATAGAGGTCGTGGTTGCGGACGATCAGCTTTCACTGGCCATAGGTAAGGGTGGGCAAAACGCCAGGCTGGCTGCACGCTTGACCGGTTGGAAAATAGACCTTGTTAGTCTCTCTCAGAAAGAAACACTTGTTGCGGAAGAGAAGGCGCTTCGAGTCGATGTGGAAAACGTAGACGGCATTAGCCCCAAGCTTGCAGAGAAGCTCATCAAGGCCGGGATTGAGACGGGTCAGGATATCGAGAGATTGGGCACCGAAGGCCTTTTAGAAATTCAGGGAGTTGGAGAGAAGACGGCCGCGAGACTTCTAACTTTGGCTAGCGAGGCGGTGGCGGCGGCGCGTGAGGAGTTCGAGTTAGAAAAGGCAAGGGCGGCCGAGGAAGCCAGGGCGGCTGAAGAAGCGAAGGCGGCTGAAGAGGCCAGGGCGGCTGAAGAGGCTAAGGCAGCGGAAGAAGCTGGGGCGGCGGAGGAAGTCGAGGAAGCTGAGAAAGCAGGGGCAGACGAAGAGGAAGACGAGGAGATCGCCGGGGACGCGGAGGTGGCCCTTGAGGCGAGCACGGCGGAAGACGTCCGTGAAGACGAGGGAGAGGATGAGGCCGTCGCAGAGCGGAAGGAGACTAACGTGGGCTCAAACGAAGAGGAAGAGCCCGCGGATGAGATCGAACCAGCTGATGAGAAGTAGCAGCCCCATTGGAGGTGTGATTCTTGGGCAAACGGCGTGTCTATGAGGTGGCAAAGGAACTGAATATCTCGAGTGTGGCACTTCTTGAAGTAGTGCGGAGTTTCGGAATTCAGGTCAAGAGCCACATGAGCACTCTTGACAACGATGCTGTGGAGAAGGTCAAGAAGAAATTCGAGAAGGAGAAGCAAGCTGTCAAGGAGGAGTACGCTCGCAAGATGGAGAGGCGGGCGGCACGACTTGAGACCGAGGCAAGAGGACGCGCTGCGAAGGCTGTCAAGAAACCTCCTGAGAAGAAATTACGTGCCCGAGTTCCGAGGAAGAAGAAGCGAATCGTAGACGAGAAGGCCGTGCGCGAGAGCGTGAAGCGCACGCTCGCCGGGCTCGATGTTTCGAAAACGAGGAAGAGAAGGCGAAGGGCGGAAGAGGGTGAAGACACAGTTGCAGAGAAGCCGAAGCTCATCAAGGTGAGTGAATACCTGACGGTCGCAGAGCTTGCGACGCGGCTAGGACACAGGCCCAACGAGGTGCTTGCGTCGTGTCTGGAGCTGGGCTTGATGGTGAATGTCAACATGAGGCTCGACAGGGACAGTATCGTGGCTGTGGCTGACGAGTTTGGGTTCGACGTAGAGTTTGTATCAGAATACGGTTCAGAACTTATCGAGGAGACGCCCACCTCTGAGGAAGTACAGGTAACGAGGGCCCCCGTCGTGACCATTATGGGACACGTGGATCACGGTAAGACATCACTTCTGGATTACATTCGAAGAAGTAATGTCATCGCAGGAGAGCTAGGGGGAATTACGCAGCATATAGGCGCGTATGAGGTGGAGTTAGAAGGGGGGAGGGTCACTTTCCTTGATACCCCGGGGCACGAGGCTTTCACCGCCATGCGCGCAAGAGGAGCACAGGTAACCGACATAGTGGTGATCGTCGTAGCGGCAGACGACATGGTTATGCCCCAGACAGTCGAGGCGATCGACCATGCGAAGGCGGCAGGTGTGCCCGTGATCGTGGCCATAAACAAGATGGATCTTCCCGGCGTGAAACCCGAACTGGTGAAGCAAGAGCTCAATAAGGCCGGCGTCGTGGTCGAAGACTGGGGTGGCACGACTGTGTGTGTTGAGATTTCCGCAAAGACCGGGGCGAGTGTTGACAAGCTTCTTGAGATGATACTTCTGCAGGCCGAGCTTCTTGAACTTAAGGCGGACCCGGCCAGACGGGCCAAGGGGGTCGTGATTGAAGCAAAGGTAGAGCAGGGTAGGGGAATCGTCGCTACGATTCTTGTGCAGGAGGGGACTCTTCGGGTGAGTGATCCTTTTGTCTCCGGGCTATTCTACGGCAAAGTGCGAGCCATGTGTAATGAACGCGGTGACAGAGTGACAGAAGCAGCACCTTCCACGCCCGTCGAGGTACTCGGCTGGACGGGGACTCCCAAGGCCGGCGACAGTTTCGCTGTGACTAGAGATGACAGGGAAGCTCGTGAAATCGCGGTTAAGCGGCAGCAGCTGCACCGAGAGCACGAGTATAGATTGCGTAGACACATGACGCTCAGCGACCTCTACGACGAGATCAAGCGTGGGGCAAACGAACTCAGGCTCATTGTGAAAGGCGACGTCGGGGGTTCCGTGGAGGCTCTCTGTGATGCACTGGCAGGCATTCCCTCGGAGGAAGTGAAGCTCAATATCATTCACCGCGGTGTTGGCACCGTGAACGAGTCGGATGTACTGCTTTCTGCGGCTTCAGACGCTGTCATCATCGGCTTCGGGGTGAAGGCCGAGCCACATGCCCTCGAGCTTCGAGAGAGGGAAGGCGTAGACGTTCGACTGTACAAGGTCATCTATGAGGCCGTCGAGGACATCAAGAAAGCGATGTCTGGTCTTCTGAGACCGGAAAGGAAAGAGACGGTCATTGGGTCAGCTGAAGTCCGCGAAGTGTTTCGACTTTCCAGAGCCGGTGTGGTAGCTGGCTCATTCGTTACTTCAGGAACGGTTCGCCGAAACGCGAGGGTGCGTCTAGTCCGTGGCGAAGAGGTTCGATTCGATGGTACCATTCGTTCGCTCAAGCGCTTCAAGGACGACGTCAGGGAGGTGGCTGCGGGGTTTGAATGCGGGATAGGGCTTGAAGGGTACGACGACATAGAGGTCGGAGACGTTCTTCAGGTATATACGGTAGAAGAAATCGCAAGAACCATTTGATCGCTGGCTGTGTGACGGCATGTGTCAGCGGGGCTTTTTTCTGCGCGCTGGAGGGATACCCCGCGATTGGGCTTAAGAGGAGTTGGGCATGGCCAGCGTTTTGCACATTCGCGGAGGACGTTGCAGGGGTTGACGTGATGTCGTCTGTCTGCAATTGAGACGTTTCTACCTGAGGGCTTCGTTTGATCGTCGGAACTGTTCGTATCGAGCTGCATATACCCGGCAGTACCTCTCTCAAGGCAAAGCGTTCCGTGCTCAACAGGATCAAGGAACGCCTGAAGAGCAGGTTCAACGCCTCGGTTGCCGAAGTTGACCACCAGGACCTGTGGCAGAGAGCGGCACTTGGAGTGGCAATCGTGGGCGTAGAGAAGAGAGTACTTGACAGCATGCTCTCCCGCATCATAAGCGTCGTGGAGACGGAGACCAGAGTCGAGATTATTGGGTTGTACACAAGATTTCACAGATTGACTGAGGGGTAGGAAGGCTGAGCCGTATGAGTTCGCAGCGAATGCAGCGCGTCGGCGATTTGTTGAGGCAGGAAATCAGCGAGATAATGCGTCGGAGGATGAAGGATCCGCGGCTCGACTTCCTTACAGTAACATTTGTAGAGGTCAGCTCGGACTTACGATATGCAAAGGTATACATGAGCAGTCCGGGAACAGAAGAGGAGTTGGCGGATCGACTGAAAGTCCTTGCCAAGGCAGCGGGATTCATTCGCAGCGAGCTTTTTAAGCGAGTGACACTCAAATTCATTCCTGAGCTCTCGTTCAGAGCGGACAGGTCAATCGAACACAGCGTACGGATAAGTCAGGTCCTCAGGGAACTTCAGGACAAAGCACGGGGAGGAAACGTTGAGTCTGAGTAGCGCAGTCGACCTTATTCGATCCACTACCTCCTTTCTCATAACGTCTCACGTGGACCTCGACGGAGATGCAATCGGCTCGGAGCTTGGCCTCGCACTGGTTCTTGAGAGAATGGGCAAGAAAGTGGCGGTGGTTAACCAGGATCCGCTTCCTTCTAGGTATGAGTTTCTGCCGGGAATTTATCTTCTGAGAGACACGTCTGAAACGACCGTTGGGATCGGTGCTGCTCTGGTCCTTGACTGTACCTCGATGGCGAGAATCGGCAGCGTGGAGAAAATTATCACTGGTGGAGGCATGCCCGTTGTCAACATCGATCACCACGATAGTAACGTACGCTTCGGCAACATCAACTTGGTCCGGCCGGACGCATGTGCTGCCGCCGTTCTGGTACTCGAGCTCGTTCGAGAATTGGGCGAGAGCATAGGTCCAGATGTGGCGACGTGTCTGTACACTGCAGTGCTTGCAGAGACCGGTTCTTTTAGACTCTCTAATACTACCCGCGAGGCACTTACTGTATCGGCTTGGCTTGTCAAGGAGGGTGCGGACCCGGCGTTCATTGCGGCACAGGTCTTCGCTCGAAAGGCCCCTGCCGCGCTGCGACTTGTCGGCGAAGCACTTCGCTCGCTGGAAGTGGCTCACGATGGGAATACAAGTATCCTGAGTCTTGACTGCGCCCAGGTTGAACAAAGCGGAATCGCAGTAGACCAACTTGAAGGGGTTGTCAACTTCGCTATGTCAGTTGAAGGCGCCAGGGTGGCTGTGTTCCTCAGGGAGCTTTCGGACGGAGTAGTCAAGGTGAGCCTTCGCTCCAACGGAACCGTTGACGTTGATCTCATCGCGCGCGAGTTTGGTGGGGGAGGGCATGCCAACGCGGCGGGGGCGAGAGTACAGGGAACACTTGCGGATGTGAAGGGAAGTGTCCTTGGCAGAATTGCAGACTCACTGGGCAGACAATAGAGTACTGAACGTCCAAAAGGACCCCTCGGTTACGTCCTACAAAGTCGTCGAACAGGTCAAGAAACTACTCCGTATCAGGAGAGTGGGGCACGCGGGTAGCCTTGATCCCTTTGCCACTGGCGTTCTCCTCTTATGCACAGGCAGGGCCACCAAGATAGCGCGCTTCCTCATGGAACTTGATAAGGAATATCTGGGGACCATACGGCTCGGGGCGGAGACAGAAACTGATGATCTGAGTGGTAAGGTACTTCTCTCCAGGCAGGATTTCTCGGTCTCCATAGCGGAGGTTGAGAAGGCCACGCAAGTATTTATTGGCCGCATCCTTCAGCATCCGCCCCGCGTCTCTGCTCTCAAGCAGAGAGGCAGAAGACTCTATGACATGGCGAGACGGGGCGAGGATTTCGAAACCCAAGCTCGTGAAATCACCATCTACGAGTTTAAGCTGCGTGCATTTCGCTTCCCCGAATTGGATTTCTTCGTGCGATGTTCCAGAGGTACGTACGTGCGCGCTCTGGCAAGGGATCTCGGAAGGAAGCTAGGTTGTGGAGCTCACTTGAGTGCTTTGCGGAGGACCAGGGTGGGTCCGTTTACGAGTGAGAATTCGATCACTATGGACCGGCTTAGGGAGATGGCGAATAGTCCCGGGAGCCGACCGGATCTTGGCGGGGTGCTTTCTATGGATGAAGCGCTCATCTTTCTTCCCGCGTTTACCCTGCGCGCGGGAGAGGAACAGGGTATCCTGCACGGTCGTAGCCCTTCTCTGAGCCAGTTCGAAGTGCTTGACACGGAAGTTCGGCCGGATGAGAATGTGCGGATTCTGTCATCGCAAGGAGAGCTCTTGGCCATAGGAAAGACCCCTCTTCCCGAAGCTGAGCAGGTTATCAGATTGGAGAGGGTTCTGGCAGTGACGGATGGATAAGGAAAGAGAGAGAAGTGCAGTTGCTACCATAGGGGTCTTTGACGGAGTGCACGTCGGGCACGCGAGAGTTCTGGAGGAAGTGTCAAGCCGTGCCCAGGCTCTGGGTCTCAGCGCGGCCGTCATCACGTTTGATCCTCACCCCGATGAGGTGCTCGGTAAGATCGAGGAGAAGCGCTTTCTGTTGACGACGCCGAGTGAGAAACATGCTCTTCTGGCCAATTTGGGGATGGACGTTGAGATGGTTGTGGAATTCACCCCAGCAATGGCACGTATGGATGCACCGAGCTTCGTGAAGGAATACATCCTACGTCCTCTTCTTCTGAAGGAGCTTGTGATAGGGCATGATTTCAGAATGGGCAAGGACAGGAAAGGTGACAGAGCTTCGCTTCGCTCCCTTGGCGCGGACTGTGGTTTCTCGGTAATGGAGGTCGATGCCGTACTTGTTGATGGAAGCCCGGTGAGTAGCACGAGGGTCAGACAGGCCATTTCTGCCGGTGACATGGGGCTGGCAGCGAAGCTGCTCGGACGCGGCTACTCCTTGGAAGGGATGGTCGTGAAGGGAAACGGTGTTGGGGCGTCGTTGGGATTTCCTACCGCCAATCTGGCCGTAGATGAGAAGAAGCTGCTTCCTAAAGACGGGGTCTACGCTGGTTATGCCGAGACAGGGGGGAACACCTATAAGGCTGCCATTAACATAGGTATGAGGCCGACAGTGGGACAGGTGAGAAGACAGGTGGAGGCACACATACTCGGCTTCAGCGGGGACGTCCTGGCCCAGCGTCTTCGTTTGGTCCTGGCGGCCAGGATACGATCTGAGAGGAAATTCGCAGAACTAAAGGACTTAAGAAAAGCCATTAAGGAAGACGTAGAAACGATAGCATATTTCCTTGATAATTCATCAGTTAGCACTTTTTTGTAAGGTTATGTGTGAAATTTTGGGACAATCAGAAGAAAGTGGTTACGAGAGGCTTGACACGGGATTTCTGCTGCTGTAATTTTCTGTTTGGCGGATTTCGGTCGCTATGCTAAAGTGATAATTTGTGTCTATCGAATGCGTGGACGTGTAAGCGCCGAAGCTCCATCGTATGTGTGCAGCAAGGGAGGTGACACCAGGTGCCTCTTTCGAAGGATACGAAAAGAGGGATCATAGGACAGTACCGGTTACACGAACAGGATTCCGGTTCACCCGAAGTACAGATCGCTCTTCTTACAGAGAGAATCAAGACCTTAACTGAGCACTTCAAGGTCCACAAGAAGGATCACCATTCACGCAGAGGCCTCTTGAAGATGGTGGGGCAGAGGCGGAGGCTTCTGGATTATCTTAAGGCCACGAGAATTGATAGATACAGAGTCCTTGTTCGAGAATTAGGGCTCAGGAAATAAACGGGGTAGCTCTCTCAACTCGATTTGATGTCGGACCTGCAGACTTTTTGGGTCCGGCAGGGGCTATCCATTTTTCTTTTCTGGGAGGTATACCTTATGCCTGAGTTGGTTGAATTAGAGCTGGCGGGCCGAACTCTTGCCATCGAAACTGGCAGGGTTGCGAGGCAAGCTTCTGGAGCCGTGACTGTGCGCTATGGAGACACGGTCGTGCTTGTGACTGCTGTGGCCTCAGAGGAACCGTTAGAGGCTTCTCTCGGGTTCGTTCCGCTCCTGGTGGACTACAGAGAGAAGTCATACGCTGCCGGTAAGATTCCGGGAGGATTCTTTAAGAGGGAGGGAAGGCCGAACGAGAAGGAAATCATGAGTTCAAGGCTCATCGATAGGCCGATTCGGCCGATGTTCTCCAAGGATTTCAAACACGAACTGCAGATAGTTGCGTCGGTACTCTCTTCCGACCAGCAGAACGACTCTGACGTACTTGCCCTGATCGGGGCGTCTGCTGCGCTGTGCGTGTCTCAGGTTCCGTTTCCTGAACCGGTGTCCGCTGTCAGGATAGGCCGGAAGGCCGGAGAGTTTATCATCAATCCTACTTTTTCCGATCTGGATAGCAGCGACATGGACGTCGTGGTGGCGGGGACAACGGGATCTGTGCTCATGGTGGAGGGCGGTTCCAAAGAAGTCCCCGAGAGAGACCTGATAGATGCGCTGTCTCTGGCTCACGAATATATAATCAAAGTGAACGACCTTCAGATGCAGCTTAGAGAGAGACGTGGCAAGCCCAGGATGACGGTCCCTGCGGCCGAGGTCGACCCTGAACTTCAAAACGAAGTCGCGAGACACTACCTGGCAAACATCAGAGAGGCTAACAGCATTGCTGACAAGGAGAGAAGACAGGATGCCATAAAGAGAATCAAACAGCAAGCGACGGAGCGATACGTCGAGCGATTTCCCGGAAAAGAGCTGGAGATAGGAGACGTCATCGACAAGATCGAGAGAGAGGATCTCAGGAGCATGATTCTCACTCAGAAAAAGCGGGTAGATGGGCGCTCCCCGGATGACATAAGACCCATAACCTGCGAAGTGGGGATTCTTCCCAGAACTCACGGTTCGGCTCTGTTCACGCGAGGTCAGACTCAGAGCCTCGTAGTGACAACGTTGGGCACATCACTCGACGAGCAAAGAGTGGAGGAGCTCGAAGGGGAGAGTTGGAAGACATACATGCTGCATTACAACTTCCCGCCTTTCAGTGTGGGTGAAGTCAGACCGATGAGAGGTCCGGGCCGAAGAGAGATAGGTCACGGAGCGCTGGCAGAGCGTGCAATTCACGCGGTAATTCCTGATTCCGACGAATTTCCCTACACCATACGGTTGGTATCCGACATTCTAGAGTCAAATGGTTCGTCCTCCATGGCAACTGTTTGCGGGGGCAGTCTTGCTCTCATGGATGCCGGGGTACCTATCAGGGCGCCCGTTGCCGGAATCGCGATGGGTATGGTCAAGGAGGGCAATTCAGCAGAAATACTGACTGACATCTTGGGCATCGAGGACCATCTCGGAGACATGGATTTCAAGATTACAGGCACGCGAAAGGGAATTACCGCTTTCCAGATGGACGTGAAAGCATCAAATATTGGCTTTGACACGCTGAGGACCGCTCTTGACAAAGCTCATAACGCTAGGGCATTTGTGCTGGACAAGATGGATAAGAGCATATCCGCCCCGAGATCTGAACTTTCTATATATGCTCCGAGGATAACCGTCATCCAGATAGATCAGGACAAGATCAGAGACGTCATTGGGCCAGGGGGAAGAGTCATAAAGAAAATAACCGAAGAGACAGGAGCCTTGGTGAACATCGAAGATACCGGTGAGGTCAAGATTGCTTCCTACGACGCCGCCAACGGCGAGAAGGCCCTAATGATGATAAAAAACCTCACTGAAGATCCCGAGATTGGACGCGTCTACAAGGGAACCGTAAAGCGCGTGGTTCCGTTTGGCGCATTCGTCGAGATTCTTCCGGGTCGGGACGGTCTCGTCCACATCTCTGAGCTTGAGCATCGCAGGGTTGCGAAGGTGGAAGATGTTTTGAGAGAGGGAGACACAGTAGTGGTGAAGGTGATTGGCATAGATCGGGAAGGAAAGATCAAGCTCAGCAGAAAGGCGGCCCTGGACGCAAAGGTGTGACGGGATTCGAACTGTGGCAGGAGCAGTATGACCGAAGGCGTTTTCCACAGAGATCTCATTGATGGGGGGCTCACAGTTGTGGGCGAAGAAGTGCCCGGTGTGCGGTCCGCTGCAATAGGAGTCTGGGTTCGTTCTGGCTCCAGGGACGAACAGGGAGAGCAGAGCGGACTCTCGCATTTCATCGAGCACATGGTGTTTAAGGGGACACGTAGTCGCAATGCATTTGAGATAGCCAGGAGTCTGGAGTCCGTCGGTGGGCACTTGGATGCTTTTGCGACGAAGGAATTCACGTGCTACTACGCGCGAGTTCTTGATGAATACGTTCCCCTGGCTGTTGACGTGTTGTCGGACATAGTGTGCCATTCGCTTTTCGATGACAACGAGATAAAGAAAGAGAAGCGGGTCGTGTTGGATGAGATACGGCAGTTTGAAGACACACCTGACGACCAGGTCCACGATCTTTTCTCGGCTGCAATCTGGAAGGACCACCCCCTGGGACGCTCCGTCTTGGGTACCAAAGAAACCGTGAGTTCCTTTAAGAGAGCAGATATTCTAGATTTCTTTGCTGACAACTACGGGTTGCCGAACATAATCATCTCCGTGGCGGGGAAATTCGATTATTCTGACCTTCTTCGGCTTCTGTCTGCCAGCTTTTCTCTGCCTCATACGGCTGCATCAGCTGACGACGACCGCATACCGGTCTACGAGAAACAAACAAGGATCCACGAGAGAGAACTTGCACAAGAATACCTCTGCGTGGGTGCCAGGGGGGTTCCACATAATCATCAGCTTCGTTTTCCCCTGCTTGTACTCAATGCTTCCGTCGGAGGCGGGATGAGTTCCAGACTCTTTCAGAAGGTCCGGGAGAAAGAAGGCCTGGCATACGCTGTGTATTCCTACGCAGACTTCGTGAGGGATTCTGGGCTGTTCTGTGCTTTCATGGGAGTGGCTCCGGATTCAGCCAAGAGAGCCCTCAGTGTTGTGTTGGACGAGTTCGCTGCCATCAGGGAATCAGGTCTCAGCCTTGAAGAAATACGTAGTGCTAAGGCTCAGCTCAAGGGTTCCCTCTTCCTGGGACTCGAGAGCATGAGTAACAGGATGACTAGACTGGCTAAGTCCGAGATCTACTGGGGCAGATACGTTTCCCCGGACGAGGTCGTATCTATGATAGAGGGGGTGGATGCGGAAACAGTTTCGCAGGCAGCAAGACTCGTTCTAGACCCGGAGAGTCTTTCCGTAGTGGCCTTGGGTCCCTGCCCGGAACGTGACATTACGGATTTGATATAGACGCTCAGTAATTGAACCCGGCTTCTTTAATCCGCCTGACCGCTTCAACGAGCCTTTCCTCACTCACAGTCAAGGAGATCCTGACGTAACCTTCGCCATACTTCCCAAAGCCGATGCCAGGAGCGACCACGACTCCGGTCTTTTCGAGTAGGTCCGATGCAAACTTACTTGAAGAGGAATAGGCTCGGGGAATCTTGAGCCACACGTACATGGTTGCCAGAGGAGGTTTGACCTCCCATCCGTTCTTATGGAGTTCACCAACGAACACGTCCCGCCGCCTCGTGTAGACATCCGCCACGGCAGCAGTGAGCGCTTCGGAATTCTCCAGGGCGGCAATTCCCGCTCGCTGAATAGCCATGAATACTCCAAAGTCCATGTTCGTCTTTATCTTGAGCAGATTGCTCACGGCCGTCTTGTTTCCGCACGCGAAACCTAACCTCCAACCCTGTACGCTAAAAGACTTCGAGAACGAATGGAATTCGATGGAGATCTCCTTCTTCGAGTCAAACTCCAGGAAGCTTCTGGCTCTGAAACTTTTCTCCAAGGGGAGGTCGCAGTAAGCGATGTCGGACATGATGAAGACGTCGTTCTCCAGCCCGAATTGCCTGAGACGTTCGTAAAACGCATCCGTGGCAACTGCACCTGTTGGGTTATTGGGGTAATTGACGAGCATCAGCTTGGCGCGTCTGGCTACATCGGGGGGGATCTTTTCAAGCTGGGGAAGGAAATTAGCTTCCTCAAGAAGCGGGACTTCATAGATGGAAGCCTGTGCCACCGCTGCGGCCCCGAGATAGGCAGGATAGCAGGGTGAGGTGATGAGAATGAGGTCGCCCGAATTCAGATAGGCAAGCATGAACTTGGCCAGGCCCTCTTTGGAGCCCACGAGAGGCAGTACCTCTGAATTGGGTTCGAGCGACACTCCGAAACGTTTTGAGTACCACCGCGCGATGGCCTCCTTGAACTCGGGCAGGCCGGCAAATGAAGGATAGCGGTGATTCTCCTTGGTTACATCGTCCAGGCTATCGTGAAGAGCACGGATGATCCTCTCCGGAGGCCTGAGGTCCGGGTTGCCCACCCCAAGGTCTATGACATCCATACCCTCCTGGAGCTTGCGGTCTCGTGCTGCAAAAACCTCAGCCAGGACGTAGGGCGGAAGATCCCTGATTTTGTCGGCAGCTTCGAGCATACGACTCTCCGTTTGAAAGAGTTCAAACAATTCAGAAACGCGATAAAGCATAGCACGAAGGGGAATCGAGTTAAAGAGGTTTCGCAGGAACCTGCTGGTCAGGAGGCTTGACCAACGGAAGAAAAAAACGGAGTTCTTTGCGCCTTGACTCGCAGGTTTGCCTGGACTATGTTGTATCCAGGTCACACGGCGACTGATACACCGTCCTTGCACAGTGCCGCCAGGAATTCACGCGTGGAAGAGTTCGTCAACATCCTCGGAGTTACTGTTCACAACGTCACCGCGGCTCAGGCCATGGAGTCGATCGAGGCCTTTGTCTCCAGCGGCAAGCCTCACAAGATACTCGTGGCGAACGCGGCCAAACTTGTGAAGGCACAGAAAGACCCTGAGCTGCTCAGTGCACTCCGCACCTCCGATCTAGTGACGGCGGATGGCATTTCCATCGTTCTTGGCGCAAGAGTATTTGGGGTCAAGCTGGTCGAGAGAGTGACGGGTTCCGAGCATCTGGTACCGCTTTGCTGCGAACGGGCCGCGAAAAGAGGTCACTCCGTGTTTTTCCTCGGGGCCGGGCCTGGAGTCGCGGATAAGGCGGCTCAGATCCTGAAGGAGCGATACCCCGGACTCAAGGTGGCGGGCACTCATTCGCCGGGCTACAACGTTCTCACTGATGAAAGTGAGACCCAGCGCGCTGTCCAGGCTGTGAGGGAAGTGTCGCCGCAGATACTTTTTGTGGCGCTGGGCACCCCGAAGCAGGAGAAATGGATCTCTAGGAATCTTGACGCCCTTGGGGTCCCAGTCTGTCTGGGTGTAGGTGCCACACTGGATTTCATTGCCGGGGTGGCAAAGCATCCGCCTGATTGGGTACACAGAATCGGTTTCGCCTGGCTTTATAGACTCGTTCACGAGCCCTCGCGCCTGTGGAGGAGAAATCTTGAAGGGGTCATCTTCACGGGGTTGGTCATCAGGGAGCGGGTCTTCGGGAGAAGGCGCGAGGAGAGTCCTAGGGTCTCTTAAGTCTGTGCAAGATCGAAGCGGTCAGAAGTGGAATCATCAGCTCGTGGTGCCCTGTAAGAGTTATTCCCACCGAGCCCTTTCCGATTCCGGTTGGTCTCTCCACGACATTCTTGACGGGCCTGTAATGCTGGATCGCGTCTAGATTCGCGGTAGTAAGTGGCCAGAAGCTCGTTCCCCTGTTTCTGACTATGGCCAGGGCCTTGAGGAAAACCTCGGGCAGTATCACTGCGGAGCCGACGTTGAGCACCACGCCGTGTCTTATCTTCTCAATGAGAGAGACGAAGAGCCTGAAGTCCCGCATGCTTGTCTCTCCGATGGCCTGTCCCGATGCATCGGGATGCTGGTGGGTTACGTCCGTTCCGATTGCCACGTGGACCGTCAGAGGTACGTCCTTTCTGTAGCAGCATGCGATGAGGCTTTTCTTGCCGAAAGGGGCCCTTGCACTGGTTAGAGCCTTTCCCAGGGCCTCTCCCATGCCTTGCGTGCCCTTAAAGGCATCTTCTATTGCAGAGTTCATGAAAGAGGCCGTTTCCGAGGTCATACCAAAAACGCCGTCAGCCAGAGCCTCTTCTACGTCCTCAGACGTTTCCCCCCACATGGCGATCTCGAGATCGTGAATCGCTGCGGCCCCGTTCATTGCCACTCCTGTTATGACGTCGGCTTCGAGTAAATCTATAAGCAGCGGTGACACTCCCGTCTTGACGACGTGACCGCCCAGCATAAAGATCACCTGCTTATCGCGCCTTCTGGCAGTGACAATGGACTCCACGAGCCTCTTGAAACTCCTTCCGGCCAGTATGTCGGGAAACAGGTTGCTCATCTCTCCCGGTCGGAGCGACGAGCTGAATCCAGGCGAGAAGTCCTTCACACTTACCTTGCTCTTTCTGGCGGATATTGACACTCCCTTGACCCCAGTGCTTGACGTGCCGCGGCGAGCGTGACGTTTCCTTCCGCGCGTACGGGGTTTATTCCCTGGCGAACTGGGCATGCTCACCTCCGGCGTCCACAGTGTGCATATCGGTGAGGATTGCTGAAATGGAACCTACAGCGACTTTGCTCTTCATGAGTACAGGGATTTTGCGTTCGTCATCCGTGAGCCAGATCGTAAGGCGTCCCTTTTGCTTGAAGATGCCTTCACTCTGGAGAATTGGCTCTACCACGAGGCAGTCGAATCTTCCCGCGGGGGTCTTTACCGTCTCTCTGCGGTGCACTATCACTTCCAGAGGATAGTTCTTCTTGTCCGCGTGACACGGAACGAAGACGCGTTCTCCCACGTTGAGCTTGAGGGTTCTTACATAGTATAAGGCAGAGAGTATGTCCTGCGAACAGGCAGAAAGCTCCACCTCCGTGCCATCAGAGTATGTAGCCAGACCTGTCTGGTGGTCTAAGCGCACGTCTGAGTTTGCCCGGTGTTTGCCCTCATGTATTCTCTTTGAGAAACGCCTGCTAACAAATCTATCCTTGTCCAAGAATGAATCGACTCTGTCCCTGACTTTGAAGAACAGGGAGAAGAAATTGCTCGATTCCGCTTTGGAAACAAGATGATAGCACTGATGTCCGTCGACTTCCTCAATGCTTTCCACCTGCATCAGGGCATCACCAGCCTTCACGAAACCATACTGGACGGAAAAGTGAAGCCATTCCCCGGGGCCGAAGGCCGTGGTGACCGAAGGGGCACCGCAGGGGTCTTCGCGTGCGCTCTGCGCTTCCTCGGCTTGCAGGGAGTCAGATTCAACTGTTAGTGGGTGTTCCACCGCGCTGGTGTCGGAAAGCTCATCCCACAAGACTTGGGCGTTCACGCAGACGCTCAGGCAGACTCCCACAGCCAACAGGCAGCTTCCGATCGCAAGAGAAAACATGGTCGGTGTACCGACGATGCGGCGAGACTTCTCTTTCGTATCCGTTCTCATAGTCACTCCAGAGGCAGAAGGGCGGAACGTTTCTTTGCGTGTCGAAGTAATCCTTTCGCCACAGGTGTTCCCCTGGCACACCAGTTTATTGTTCGGGCCTTGAGTCTTTCGACTCCCGCCAGAGGGCCTCCCTCAAGCTTCCTTCTGAGAGAGCCCACCGTGTCGATTCTGTACACAGCGGCCCTCTCTATGCAATAGAGGCTATCGACATCTTCGCCCCGTCTCTTGAAGAGAGTGAAGGCCGCTTGATATCCTGTTTCCTTGGCCATCCTGGCAACAGCAGCATTATAGATGCCAAAGGGGTAGGAAAGATAGGGTACTTTCTGTGAAAGTCGACTCTCTATGGTCTCGCGGGATCCCTGAAGCTCCTTTCTCAGCTCGCCTGCATCCAGCCGAGTCAGATCTCTGTGTGTCGCTGTGTGAGAATAGAATCTTACCCCGAATGCGGCCGCCGCCTCTATGTCTTTCCAGTCAAGATGCTCGAAACGTCTCCAGCCAATGTTCACGTCCCAGAGATTTTTCCTGCCGACGAATCCTGTAACGATGAACACGGATGCCGGAACACCGTAGTCTCTCAGGACGGGAAAGGCGAACTCTCTGAGGGCCAGGTATCCGTCGTCGAAAGTCATCGCAACACGTCTTTGGGAGACTTCGCTTTTCGACAGCAATGTCTCCAGCGCACAGAAATGATAGTGATTCTCCTTGAGAAATCGCACGTGCCTTTCGAACTGTGAGGGCGTCACCCACGTTCCGCCACACTCGAATCGGCTGTCCACCTTGTGATAAAGGAGGATCGGCAATCTAAGCTGAACCGTATTCTCAGAGTTTCCTTTTGTGGCAACGTCTGTCACGTCCAGTTCCTTTCGAGCACTTGCCTTGGCGTGGGAGCTTCCTTACAGACGTGAAGTCTCCGCAATTCCAGTGGAATTTCGCTGTTGAAAGCCATGGCTGCTTGTGCAAGCATACCGAGTACGGAATTGGAGTCACTCTAGCATAATGCTTTACCTCGGACAACTTGATAAGCAGAATCAGAGTTGGCTTTGCGCTTTCGAGCGCCATTTTGGAGGGGCAAGAGGTGCTTGATGCAGGCGACTGTGCAGATGGGGGAACCGTCGTTGATTCCCCCGAACGAACCGGACCCTCCTGGGAGAGCACGGAAGGCGTCAGTACTCTGAGAAGGCTGCTTAAGACCCTCTTCGGCTGCCTGTTCAATCCGACCGGGTTCTTCAGACAGATGCGCCGCAGCGATGGCTATCTGAGTCCGCTAGTATATGGGATGATTCTGGGGAGTTTGTCCACGATTGTTCCGATAGGGTGGAACTTTCTTCTCGTTTCCTTCGGAGACGCCGTCCTTGATTCCTCGGCCGCGCCACAGATGTTTACGCCGAGCCCAGAACTCTACGGTGTCATGGCAATACTGAGTCCAATTCTGGGACAATTGTGGCGTTTATCTGGAGCGGAATTGTTCACGTACTGCTGCTAATTTTCGGTGGAGCATCGCATGGATTCCAGACAAGCTTCAGAGTCGTCTGTTACTCGCGCAGCGCGGGGATATGGCACATCGTGCCCGTCTTCGGCCCTCTAATCGGTAGCATCTGGTATCTGGTGCTGCTTGTTATAGGATTGGCGGAAACTCAGGAGACTTCCCTGGGCAGGGCACTGGCAGCGGTTCTTGTCCCGTTAGTGGCCTGGATCGCGGTGATTGTCTTCCTGGCTGTGGTCTTTGTCTTGGGAAGTAGTTCGTTGCTTTGACCTGACGGCCGAACGGCGTGACTGTGTGCGCCGCACTAATATGCGCAGGTCGTTCAGGGGCGTGGCCTTTCGGTTGTTAATCACGAGGTTACCGGATTGTGCGGCGGCTCTGCCGCCAAAAAAGCGTTGACTTTTTGACTCCAGAATGCTATACTGATTGACGGTTAAGGCTGTGTGCTATTTTCGGGCGAGTCGATGGCTGCCCTTGCAGAGTTAAGGATAGCCAGCTGTTGCCACCAACCAGCGGGACCAGGCCCACAGCCAAGCCGGGGGTTGATGAAGGAAGGGTCACGGTCAGCCTCTCTGGAGGAAGTGCAGGCTGCCGTGTGTTTCCTACTCGCCGGCCGCCAGCGCACCTTGCTTGTGGTTACTTAGACTTGGCTAGGTGGGTAACTTGCTTAATCATTCGGAAGCCGGTAGGCGTTTGATCGACGTTGTCATCTCGTCGGTTTTGCTGGTACTTTTCTCGGTGCTTTTCCTCTTTCTCGCTCTTGCTACGAAGTTGGGAACGCGTGGGTCGGTTCTTTTCAGGCAAGAGAGAGTGGGTTTGGGGGAGAAGCGCTTTACCATATATAAGTTCCGAAGCATGTCCGAGAACGGTGACAGCTTCCTTCGGGAGGAACCGCCTGAGACGAAAGAGGCTTCTAGGGTAGGACGATTCCTGAGGGGGCCGGGGCTCGATGAGCTTCCGCAGCTCATCAACGTCCTGAAGGGAGACATGAGCCTGGTCGGTCCACGGCCGCTGATTCCCAAGGAGCTCTACTGTCAGGACGAGCTTGGCTACCTGGTGCGTAATCGCTGCCGTGTGAGGCCTGGGATGACGGGCCTCTGGCAGATCACTAATAGAGAGAAGGGCGCGGTTCCACCGTTCCTGAGAGAGATGCTTGCTTGCGATGCCTTTTACATCGAGAATCGCAGCATCTGGCTGGACATGAGGATATTGCTTGTTACGGGCGCTTACGTAGCGAGTTGTCTCGTGAAGAATTTGAAAGCTTCGAAGAACGGCGCAGGGCAGGTTACGCTCGTGCCGTCTAAGGAAGTCGCGAGGATTCCTGAGCCTCAATCCTATTCAGAGGTGAGGACCTCAAAGGTTGTATAGACTGGTTTCGCTTGCGGAGGTGATGCACCGCTCAAGATTGTTAAGGGCGATTTTTGACAACTGAATGTCGCTTTTCCTGCTAGCAGGGATGGTTGCATATTCGTTTTTCGTCCTTTGCCTCTTGGGCGTTAGTACAGAGCTTTTGCATCAAAGCGCAATTGGCCGGTTTTGCCCAGGAGGCAGAGCCGGCCGTTTTGTTTGGAGTGCGTCGTGAAAGCGTCACTATCTCGATCGCCCTTTCAACCGCTGCTTAAGGCACAGATACCGCCCGCGACTGTCGGAGAGGACGTCGTTCCTGGCCGGACTCTGGATGCGTCGCTCAGGAGATCCGTGGGGGACGAGGGCGCTGTACCTCCTGTGTGGGCAGTCACGGACGACACGCTCTATCTGCGTTACTTCAAACGGATGCTGGATTTTGTCTTGTCGCTTATAGGTTTGGTTTTGGGCTCCCCCCTGGCTTGTCTCATTGCGCTGGCGATTAAGCTAGACTCGCCCGGTCCTGTCCTGTTCAAACAGGTGAGAGTAGGCCAGGGGGGGAGGCCCTTTGTTTTTTACAAATTCAGGTCGATGTTTGTCGGAGCGGAGGGAATCAAGAGGGAATTTCTTCACCTAAACCAGATGGACGGGCCGGTTTTCAAGCTCCTCAACGACCCCAGGATTACGCGCGTTGGGCGGTTTCTGCGTAAGAGCAGTCTAGACGAACTCCCTCAGCTCTTCAACGTTTTGAGGGGGGAGATGTCTCTGGTGGGGCCGAGACCGCCTGTTCCTGAAGAAGTGAGACTCTACGAGCCCTGGCAGATGCGGCGGCTTGCTGTGAAGCCCGGTCTTACGTGTTTATGGCAGGTAAGCGGCAGGAGCATGATAGGGTTTGACGAGTGGATGAGGCTAGACATTCAGTATATTCGTAATCGTTCTCTTCTCTTGGACTTGAAGATTCTTGTGAGGACAGTGCCGGCTGTTCTTTCTGGAACAGGTGCATACTAGGCTTGGCATGCGTTTTGCTGCTGAGCGCCAAGGGGTAAGAGGCTTTTGGGGATGCTACTTTGTTTGACACCCTCATCTGCCTCTGTTATTTTGAGGGATTGGTCGTTTTCGAGTTTTCTCGAGTGCTTAAGAGAGCTTGAAGCGGCGGCGGAGGTTTCAGTTAGAACGACAGTGCGTATGCTGATGCTTTTTGGCCCGGTTGGGCCGAGATGGGAGGTTTTGAAGTGACGTATGCCTTTGGGCTGAGGTCCTTGGTTGGAGTAGCCAGTATCACGGTCAGGTGCTTGTCAGTTCTGGTGATAGTTGTTTCGCTTGCGGTTGGAGGTTGTGCGTCCAGCAAGCCCGAGGTGGGGGATACTGGGATTGGCACCATACGGATGGAAAAACTATTGAAGCCGGAAGATGCGGGTATCTGGGAGACCGGAGAGGCCAGGGTCAGCTGGGAGGTAGAAGCCTACAGGCTACAGCCCGGCGACGAAATACAGGTTGCCGTGCTCTACAACAGCAATCTCTCGACGGCAACAAGCGTGCTGCCCGATGGCACGATCTCTGTTCCGGTCCTCGGTCAGATGCGCGCTGTCGAGAAGACTCCGCAGGAGCTTGCCGACATAATCGCGCAGGGCTTGAGCGAGTATCTGGTGGATCCCAAAGTTTCTGTTATCGTGACGAGGCTGGCTGGCAACTATGTCTTCGTTCTGGGTGAGGTCAGATCGCCTGGCGCGCATCCGATATCAGGACAGTTCAGTGTCACACAGGCTCTCGCGACGGCAGGAGGACCCACGAAGACAGCAAAGCTCAACAGCGTTCTTATCATACGGAGGACCTCGGCAGATACTATCACGGGTATCAGGGTCAGCGTGGACAAGGTCCTGAAGAACAAGAGGTTCTCGGAGGACAGAATACTCCGTGCTCATGACATCGTTTACGTTCCGACCACTTTCATAGGGCACGTTGGCAATTTCTTAAATCAGTTCTTTGCCCAGACGTCGTCACCGTGGTTATGGTACATATGGGCACGTCACGCGGTCGAGTGGAAAACGGTCAGAGAGCTGGAGACTCCGGCACCTAAGTGACGGTGCTCTCGAAATAATATGGACGTTAGGAAGTCAGTGTCGTATCTGGCACGGCGCAGGAAGGTTGTACATGGCAGAGCCGCAGGTAGAAAGATATGAGGCCACACTGAGGGACTATCTGGGGATTATCTTCCGCCAGAAGTGGATAATCCTCTGTGTCCTTGCGATTCCCACGATCATTGTGTTGGTGCAGACAGTCGGGTCGAAAACTCTTTACAAGTCTACTTCGACTGTGTTGCTGCGAAGGGGACAGAGGGAGAGCGCAATAGTACCCTACGTGACCGTATTGCCGTGGGAGGAGCAAGTCAGTTCCGAAGAACAGACTGCCACAAGCGTTGTAGTGATAACGAAGGCACAAGAGATACTCGATAAACGCCAATCAGGTGTCGCGAAAGCCGAGAAAATACGGATCAAAGCGTCCTCGGTGGAGGCCGGTATCGTGGGCGAGTCCAACGTTCTTGCGATATCGTATGTGGATCACAATCGCTCTGTTGCTAAACAGGTGACGCAGGCTCTTACCGAGGCCTACATGCAGTATAGGGAGGAGACAAGCCTGGCTCCAGGTCTCGTCAGTTTCTTTGATGGGGAAATCGAAGACAAGAGGACGCGGCTGGCGGAACTAAGGCAGGCGCGTGAGCAATTCATGACTGCTCAGGGGGTGAACGATCTTGAGTGGAGGACCAGGATGCTTCTTGACCTCTGGAAAGACCTGATCTCCTTGCTGAACGGCGCTGTGTCTAAGAGAATCGTTGAAGAGACCAACATCGCAGAGATGAAGAGGCTTCTCAAAGACCCAGACGTGAACGTACCGATTATCACGGCTGCCCCGCCAGGTACGCAGACTCTGATTGACAACCTTCGCGGTTCCAGGAACGTGCTGAGAATGGATCTGCAGCGACAGCAGGCCAGCTATACCGACAAAGACCACAGGGTGATCGCTGTCAAGAATCAGCTTGCTGAAGTGGAGCAGCAGCTGGAATCAGAGATCAGGCAGGCAATTACACTGTGTGAGGCGCGAGTCGTCCCACTGCGCGCAGTCGAGAACCAGATCAGACGAAACCTCTTGGCAGTGGAGACAGAGCTCCGGGGCTATCCAGAACAGGAGGCCGTCCTGGCAGATCTGGACGCCAAGATAAAGGTTCTTCAGAGGGATTACGAGACCCTTACGAGCAAGAGAATCGACGCCATGGTCTCCAGAGAGAGTTCTCCGGAATGGACCGTCATCTTGCTCTCTCCACCGTCTAAGCCCGTCGCTCTCAGGACCAAAGATTACGTCCGGCTCTCTCTTGGTCCTCTGCTGGGTTTGCTGGTAGGGATAGGATTGGCTTTCTTGTTTGATAGTCTTGATCACTCGATAAAGACTAAGAGCGAAGCCGAGTCCATTCTCGGAATACCTGTTGTTGCTTCCATAGTAGAGATGAAGGAGTGGGAGGAAGAGAAGTGACTTACGAGCACTTCTACGGGCTGAAAGAGAATCCGTTCGGGGTCACACCGGACCCCAGGTTCTTCTTTTCCGGTAAGAGTCATCAAGACGCACTGGCCTATCTTCGTTACACCCTTGGCGAGCACAAGGGCTTCGCTGTCGTGACGGGCGAGGTCGGTGTAGGTAAGACCACCGTGGTCAAGACTTTTGTTGAGAAGATCGACGGCGGGGTGGATACCGCCGTTGTCCTTAATCCCAAGCTTTCCTTCAAGCAGCTTCTTTCTACTGTGCTGAGGGAGCTTGGCATGTCTGTGAAAGGAAAGAGTAAGGCCGATCTTCTGATGGATCTGCAGAGATTTCTTGTCGACGCGCGACGTAGGGACAGGAATGTGATTCTCATTATCGATGAGGCCCAGAACCTTCCCGCGACCTCGCTTGAAGAGATACGTATGCTTTCCAATCTGGAATCCGGAGATCGAAAGCTTCTGCAGATAGCATTTGTGGGCCAGCCTGAATTGGCCGAGATATTGACCCTAAGAAAACTGAGGCAGCTCAGGCAGAGGATCCCTGGCATTTGTACAATTGCTCCATTATCGAAACAAGAAGTAGACGAGTACGTGAGAACCCGTCTGGAAAAGGCCGGGGCCGATGGCTCTGTTAGGTTCACGGAAAATGCTTTTGCTGAAATCTTCAAGTACTCAGCGGGAATCCCAAGACTTGTTAATTTCGTCTGTGACAGGGCGCTGCTTTTGGGTTTCGTTGAGGAAGTGAGCCAAATAGACAAAAGGCTCGTGCTTGCGGCATGCAGAGATCTTGAAGTCGGCGAGATGAAGGAAGACGCGTGCCCGGAGACGGAGAAGTTCATAGAGTAGTGTTCGAATAGAAATCCGAAGCCGATGAGAAGTCTGCGATCAATTTAGGATCTGAGACCCATGGCACGCAGAAGTTGACCTTTCGAACAGAAACCGGAGGGCTAGAGGTGAGCAAGATCTCCGACGCACTCGATAAGGCAGATAGGGAAAGAAGAAAGAGCCAGGAGAGCGGCGTTCCCACCGAGCCAGCCCCTCAATTGGGGCCCTCGCTGTCAGGCCACCTCCCGAGCGGCATGTGGCGCGAATTGGGGATCATGAGAAACCTCGTTGAATCGCAGCTTCCGTCTCGCACGTCTCGGTCGCTTCTTGTCACAGCTGCCTCTACCGAGGAGGGAGTCTCAACGGTGACCGCTAATTTTGCAAAGACGCTTGCTGATGATCCATTGCTGAACATACTGGTCGTAGACGCAAGCCCGGGAAACGCCGTTCAGCACGAACTGTTTAAGTTGGACAATACTGCTGGCTTTGTGGAGTTTGCGAGAGGGGATTCGAAACTGGAGGACGTCATCAGGGTCTCTTCTCGTAAGAATCTTAGTGTGATCACCAGTGGGGCTGCGACCGGAGGAATGTTTCAGCTTGTTGGTACTGAGAGAGTTGCCACTTTTATAAAGAATCTTCAGCCTCGTTTCCACTACCTGTTTTTCGATGCGCCTCCCGTACTTTCATACCCCGAGACGGCGATCTTGGGAAGCCATGTGGACGGAGTGCTTCTGGTAGTGCGCTCGCTAAGCACAAGAAGGGAGGCAGTTGCACGTGCGAGGGATGCGCTGTCCAAGTCCGGGTGCAACATAATTGGCGTCGTGCTCAACAGGTACAGGTACTCCATCCCCGAATTCATTTACAAAAGAGTCTGATGTGTGCGCCTCGAGTTCCGGAATGAGGGAGACGCTCCAAGTAGTCTCTTCGATGGAAAAACTAATCTATCAAGGTTCGACGGATGAGGAGAACAGAGTCCGCGCAGCCCTCAAGGAGGCAACAAACTCGATTGTGTCGACGGTCGGGAGTCGGGGCCTGGATGCAGTGGTGCTTGCAGGTGGTTTTGGGAGAGGCGAGGGTGCCCTACTCAGGGAAGATGGTTCTGAGGGTCTACCCTTCAACGATTTCGACTTTCTTCTTGTCGGGACACGGTCGAGTGTGCCGGTTCGCGTACTGAGCAAGCTCAAGCGTATGCTGCCCCGAGTTCTCAACGTGGACTTCGTGGACATCAACTACATGCGTGCTTCTGACTTCAAGAGAGTCTCGCCGACGGTCTTCTTCTACGAGTTGAGGAATGCCAACAGAGTCTTGTGGGGATCTCCCGATGCGCTCGGGACGCTTCCTTTCTTTGACCCCTCGGAATTGCCCCTGACCGAGGCAACGAGGTTATTTCTCAACAGGGGACTGGGTTTGCTTTCGGTGCTTCTGCAACTCGATGACGCCCAATCAGGTGAGCTCGTCGGGAGAAGGGCCGCCGTTGCTTGGAGCAAAGTCGTCCTGACGGCCGGAGATTCTTTCCTGCTCGAGCGAAAGCTCTATCATTGGTCGTACGTTGAGAGGATGAAGAGACTTGCAGAGATAGCACAGTTCTCGGCCCTCGAAGCGGAGTTCGCCGAGACGTACTTGCGGGCGGCAATGTTCAAGCTCACAGCGGACTTCTCGCTCCTTCCGACGCAGGACCCGAGCAAGCTTTGCTACGAGGCAAGACAGATTCACGAAAGATATTTCCGAACGTTGGAACGGAAACGCACATTTGCAGACCTGACAGACTGGAAGGCGTACCCGACTGTCGTATTGAGAGCAGGACTTCAGCCTCTTCGCAGGAGGCTCAAGGAGTATCTGACTGAACGGGGAGACATGGTAGCTCGCTTCCGAAGCCTGTGGCGGTTCGCCAGGCTTCCCTTGTGGAACGAAGAGAGACGTCTGGCAATTCTTCCTCTGCTCCTCTATGCCGTTCTTGAACCAGGCAGCCAGGCACGGGAAGGCAGCTATGTGGCTGAGGCGTGTGAGATTGAATACGGCAGGAGGGATGTGCGAGCAGACGACTGGAAACGGCTCGCGCTTGAACTAGTGGGGGAGTTTCATCCATGAGTCCAGGAGACTGCGGCAAGATCTCGATATTTGTTCTTGTGGATGCTCTCGGATGGGAGCACCTGCGCAACCACGAATTCCTGACGGATATTCTCCCTTTCAGGAG
>Ga0209636_10000042_pt1 | contig 90563 bp, 80 predicted proteins | sample DeeMarSWOR152_54_FD_187464 | JGI IMG/M metagenome (GOLD analysis project Ga0209636, IMG submission 187464) | Marine sediment microbial communities from White Oak River estuary, North Carolina - WOR-1-52-54 (SPAdes) (version 2) | ecosystem: Environmental > Aquatic > Marine > Intertidal zone >...
AGTAGACCCTCTGATCAAAGCCCTCGCAGATGAAGATAATACTGTTCGATGGAGAGCAGCAGATGCACTTGGTAGAATAGGAAGTGAGAAAGCAGTAGACCCTCTGATCAAAGCCCTCGCAGATGAAGATAATACTGTTCGATGGAGAGCAGCAGATGCACTTGGTAGAATAGGAAGTGAGAAAGCAGTAGATCCATTGAAGAGTGCTTTAAAAGATGAAAGTGAAGGAATTCTTGGCAAAGTAAAAGACAAAGCATTTGAATCCCTTGAAAGAATTAGCAGAAAATCAAAGAAGAGAATTCTTTAGAATCATTCTTCTGAAACAGAGGCTTCATCTTTTTGTATGTGGTAATTCCGATCTTCAATAAGATGTATATTCCTCTTCTTGTAATAGATTTTTCCAGTAAAGTAATTATCAAGAGTGAAGACTACACCATAGCTGAATACTTCAAGGGAAAGGATCTCTACTGGCAGACCTACTTACTAACCTTGTGCCGATCATGTTTTGTTACACGTGTAAAATTCTGTGAAAATACCTCCTGATATCCAGGCGCTAAATTTATAAAAGATAGGCAGAATAAGAGCCAAGCATTGAGTCTAGCTCTTAGAGAGTTGGGTTCATGGCCAGCTGACAAAGCATTGTGACTAAAACATGTACCCAGCTCCTCACAATAAAATCTTGCGCTTCAAAGTTGATCTCAATTGTCTATAATTGTCTATTTTGCCAAAAAAAGGAGGGTGGAAAAATAAAAAGAGTAATGAAAAATCTCGTGGAAAGAGAAGTGACACAAAACAGATCCAGATTAACAACCAACAATTCACAGTTCGTGGAAGTGATGAATATGAAAGTGAATGTTGCTGAAGTGATCCAGCATTTGAACGTGACAGTATTGTTATTGTTCTGTGTTTCCTACTCTCACTTGGACTCAAGGTGATATTCGTGATTGATAACAAAGTACAGATCCTTACTAAACTGCTTCGTGGAAAAGGTACCCTGTACATACTTGAGTATCTGCACGAAAATAAAACAGGGCATCACAAAGATTTTAGAGAAGTTCTGTGTGCAGAAACCTGTAACTTTCGTCTTCGTGAACTTCTAAGAATCAATTTTATTCAGCACCACTTGATAAGAGATCCCAGAAAAAGAGAGTGGTATACTCTCACAGATGAGGGCAGTAAATTTTTGAGGCTCATAAAAAGGTTATCAGAACTCGAAAACGGGAATAAAGAGTTCTTGATATTGTTTGGGTTAAGTGGTACAAGAGAAATACTTCAACATCTAATCAAAAACGGAAGATCTCAACACAAGGGTTTTGATCTGAGTGTCAGCTTGCCTACTCTAGATGCACGTCTCCACAAACTCCTCAAGTTCAACCTGATTGAGCACCATGTAACAAAAAGAACCAGGAGAAGGAAGTGGTATAAAATCACGGAGAAGGGTATGAAAGCTTTAAAATATTTGGAAAACATCTTTGAGTTAATAAAGGAAAAGTAATCATGTTATCATCCTTCGATTTATTTTTTTCAGCTCTTCTTGGCCTTAAAGTAGTTTTTCAGCAGGAATGATGTAGACTTTTTTGGATATGTCAGCAATTTCAATGGGAACCAACACATGACAGCTCTTAGGTCCAAATTTGGCAATCTTCTTTTTGAAGATAGGTTTTACTTTATAAATATTTTCGTAGAGACATATAATCGTAAAGATTTTCGACGCTTTCTTTAAATGCAGAGTATATGTTGTCCCCACCATTTTGGTCAGGTTCGTATCAGAATGCAAGAACTCAATGATCCAGAATCCTTGGGCCATTTGCCCGTGGCTTGATTTGACTTTAACCATATTTTTGTTACACGTGTAACAATCGGTACTACAAATGCTTTTCAAACCTTTCATCATTCACAATATCTTGTTAAATGTCTTCAAATCCTGCAGTATTTCTTTTCTGAGAATACCTCCGTTTACCAGAACCACAAGCATATAAAGAGAGAGTATACAGGGAGGTAAACGAAAAGTCAACCAGAAGGGATCGAAATGCCAAATAAAAAAAAGAGCAAAAAGAAGAGAAACAACCCTGGTCTCAATGAAGAACTCGAGGAAACTCTAAAAAAGGCAGACGTCAAAGATATTGAACGTTTACTTGGGATTGGCAACTCGTTTCAACAGAGAGAAATGTATGATGCAGCTGAGAAAATATTTACCAGAATTGTTGAGCTTGATCCTCACCATGAAGAAGCGTGGTTTACCAAAGGAGTAGTATTAGGACATCTCGGAAAATTTAATGAAGCACTTACGTGCTTTGATAGAGCTCTCAAAATAAATCCTAATAATCCTCGAGTGTGGTATAACAAAGGGGTGGCATTGGGAAACCTCGGAAAGTATAAAGAAGAGATTGCATATTATGACAAAACTCTATTCATAGATCCTTGTTTTGTCGGGGCTTGGCATAACAAGGGGGGAACTCTGACAACTCTTGGTAAGTATGATGAAGCAATTGAATGTTATGACATGATCCTCAAAATAGATCCTAACAATGTAGATGCATGGTACAACAAAGGAGTATCTCTCGGAAAGCTTTGTAAGCATGATGAAGCAATTGCATGTTATGACAAGGCCCTTTCTATAAATCCCTTCGATGCTGAAGCATGGTCTGCCAAAGGAATAGCTTTGGGTGCCCTCAACAAACACGATGAAGCAATCGGGTGCTATGACATGGCCTTGTCCATAGATCACGACAATGCTAATGTGTGGTCCAACAAAGGAGTCTCTTTGAGATGTCTTGGAAACCACAAAGAAGAAATTGCATGCTATGACAAAGCTCTAGCCATAGACCCTGTCCATACGGGAGCGTGGTATAACAAGGGAGTAGCTTTGGGAAAACTCGGAAACCACAAAGAAGAAATTGAATGTTATGACCAAGCTCTAGCCATAAATCCTGATTTTATTGAGGCATGGCATGAGAAGGGAGAAACTTTGGCATTCCTTGGTAAGCACAATGAAGCAATCGAATGTTTTAACAAGGTTCTACAAATAAATCCCGTCGATGTAGATACCTGGTATAACAAAGGGGTATCCCTTGGAGAGCTCTGTAAACACGATGAAGCAATCTTATGCTATGACATGGCACTGAAGATAGATCCTGACGATGGTGGGGCGTGGCTTGGCAAAGGAGTAGCTTTGATAATCCTTGGGAAGCTTGATGAAGCAATTGAATGTTACGATGACGCTCTTAAGATAGATCCTCACTTTGCAGAAGCATGGTTTTGTAAGGGAATGGTACTCGGAAAGCTTGGAAGGCGTGATGAAGAAATTGAATGTTACGACAATGCAATCAGGATAAATCCCAATGATGCTTTTATATGGTATAACAAGGGGACAGCCCTCGAAAGTCTAGGAAGAACTAAAGAGGCCGCTGCATGTTTTAATATGGTTCGGAAGCTCAATCCAGAACTTTATGATGCAACCTAGAATCTGGATAGCTAGAAACTGAAGATGAGGAGACTGAAGAAAAAATCGAAGCTGAAGAAGAAGTATCTTCTGAAGACTCTGAAGAAGCTGGTATTGAATCGTTGATAGTAATTCTAGGATTAGTAATAATGTATCTGAGAAAAATAGTCATCTGTTGGGAAGAGATCAGTAGACTTCTACGACTAGGGTCATCTAACCTTCCTTTCAGAGGATAAGCCCGTGCCCTCCAAGATGAACGATTGGTACCTTTCTTTCAATCCGCCCTGTATACACCTCAGAAGTCCTTTCCAAGAAAACTTGTAAGCTTTTAAAGGTTTACAGAAACTATGGTAAGTGGTGAGAAGATATGTTTTGTCATTGCCCCGATTGTGCAGCGTAGCAACCTAATTCTGCCAATTTACCAAAAACCAGATGAATAGTCTTAAAGGTGAACATCAGTGTTTTTGATCAGAAAATGAACTAGATAGTAACGAGGTGACGACCAAGGAAGAACGCACATCATACAAATCTGATAAATTCTCTAACACTCAACAATTGAGTGTTACATGTAACAATCTAAGATAAATAAATCCATAAAAAAAATGAGAAAATAGGATTTTTCTCAAAACTCAATTTGCGACTATTTGTTTCTTTTGCTGAAGTACTCTGATTTAAGGGTGCGTGCTCCAGGTTAGCTATCATTTCTTCTGGGTTTATCCAAAATGATTAGAAAATGCTACACCTATTGTTATCCTAATCCCATGGATAATATCCTGTGCCACAATTCAGATAAGGCATTTTACCATTCGCGCAACATCCAAATATAGAGTCGAAATTAAAGTCTAGTCTCTCTGATATCAGTTTTGCATACACGCTATCACCTCCTTTTCATTTCATGCAGTCTCATCTATCGATAATTCATGTATGTGTTTACTTCCTTTGTCAATCAGAAACCTAAACTCCATATTTCTCAATTAGACAAACAAGGAAATGATGAGGAGTAAAGGATTCTATATGCAAAATTTTCTAAGAAAAAGATCTAACTTTGATATATAAATGTTTCGGTGTACCAGGTCTTTGTAGTGCGAAGAGAGATAGGTAACAAAAGTAAGGAGAGACATGGGTAATATGTTGGCAGAAGGTGAACTATTACAACTCTGAAAGACTACCCATGGGTATTGGCGTGCGCACTTCATGCAATAGATAGAATATATTTTGAGAGGAGCACAATGCCTAAAGGTATATTCTTAACTGCTGTAACGCGCACGTGATGCTATAGCACAACCAATTAATTTTCGTTAAATGGTATATATGATAACACTGCCAGAATAGACTAAATCTGCAAATAATGATAAGAATGAGCTTTTTGAAAATTAAAGTTACTGACTAATTATTGGTTCTACTATACCTCATCTGCTTGATCAGCAGATATCAAGAATGGTGTTGAAAGGAGGAAAAAATTGATAAGGGGCATTGCCAGTAAGAATCTATGCACTATGGTATTGAGGTGGTCCCTTTTGGACAGTTTGGTGACCCAAAAGTCATTATGCAGTTTGCCTGTGCAGCAGAGGAAGCTGGATGGGAAGGGATCTGGGTGTGGGACCACATTTTGTTTCCCTATGGTGTGGGAGACCCCTGGGTGATTCTTTCCGCTGTGGCAGCCTCCACAGAAAAGCTCAAAATCATAACAGGAGTATCGCCTCTTCCTCGTTATCATATCCATGTTCTGGCGCGGATGCTGACCTCATTGGATATACTCAGTAGAGGTCGAGTCATATTTGGCACAGGACTGGGCATCGATTGTGAGTTTGCTCAGTTTGGCGAACCAGGTGATCCCAAAATCCGAGCTGCCATGCTTGATGAAGCGTTGGAACTTATTACCAATCTGTGGTCAGGGAATCCTGTGACACATGAGGGCACCTACTACACCATCAAGAATGTCACCCATATTCCCACACCAATACAGACTCGTATTCCCATATGGATTGGAGGTGAGAGCACAGCTGCTCTACGCAGGGCTGCCCGGTGGGATGGCTGGATTACAGGAACTATCAATGAGAAATGTGAAATCATAAGATCTCCGAAAAAGCTTGCAGAAGAAATTATGTACATTCGAAAGTACCGCGAAAGTCATGAACCTTTTGACGTGGCGATTGATGGCGTCTCAAAGCCTGATGAGAAAGATAGGGAGTTTATACATCAGTATGAGGAAGCAGGTGCAGAATGGTGGTTCGAGGGTATATTTGGGTTGCGAGGCAGTAAGGAAGAAATGCTGAACCGTATAAAAGCAGGACCACCCATATAATCCATGGAATGAAATAATTGAGATTCCAACAGCAGTTTTTGTGTCAGATATGAAGGGATGCTTGAAGATTAACCCCATCTCGTGCTGCTTTCACGGTAGAGATTTATGGTAAATCTATGGCATTAAATATCATTCTTGTCATTTCAATAATCTAAAAACAATAATTTATTGGTTTCGTTGTCATGAAATCAGGGGTAAGTTTAGGTAAATGGAGTTATTTAGAGAGCATTTGCAGACTTAACTATGTTACACGTGTAACAGAAGTAAGAGAAACCCGAGATTTGATAATCCAATCGAAGTACAAGGGTTAAAGTATACAAAACGCCTAAAGATCTTATCAAAGGAAATAAAAAACAGCGATAAAGACGATCAGTGCAAATAAGAACAGAAAACCTTGAAAAGTATCAGGGCACAACCATATGCTAAAATCAGCACAAGAAAACAGCATGTAAGAAACACTGTGTGAGGGTCACTGTTCAAGGGCTAAGGATAGCTGAGGAACATTCGTAAAAATTGACATGTGATGGAAAGGAAATTTTATAAATGGTGTGAGAGATGAAAGGATAATGAAACCTTCAGAGTCAACAAAAGCCAAAATGAGGCGACTGAAATGAAAGGAATACTCTCCCTTACAATCATTTTGCTTATTTCTCTTTTGTATTTACCAGCGTCAGCTGAAAATGGTGAATTGACACCTGAGAATACTGTGATTCTTTCCAATGAGACTGATGAATCATTTTGCAGAGATTTCTCAGTCCTCTTGAAGAGGGTGCGACCTGAGTGGGTTATTCTGGATAGTGCAGTAATACCGGAATCAGCGCGAGACAAGAATCTCATTATCATAGGAGAAGTGGATGCTGAGTATACTGGAGCTGTTATCAAAGAGTTCCTCACGCAGGAAGAAGAGGAGTACATCCGGGATGGACACTACTCTGTACTTGAAAAGGAGAGCCCTTGGGCAGATGATAAAATCATCTACGTATGTATGGGATCAGATAGACTTTTAACCAAGAAAGCAGCAGAAGAGACAATCGCCTCCTTGGATGGAGAGTGGACATATCCTCCTTTCCCCAGTGTACCTTATGAAGAAGCGCGAGAGTACATAGCTCAAATCCAGTACATACCAGAAGATGACGAGCTGCCCAAAGAGGCACTGAGAATGGAGATAGATCCGAAATCTCCCAGGAGTATTTCTGCTGAAGAAGCTTCAGAAGACGTCGAATATTTATTTTGCCTCTTTTCTCATGGGTACTGTGGGTATGGATACTTTATGACCAAAGGAGATTTTGATGAAGCCAAAAAAAGCATACTGAGAGAGCTGGAGATGAAATCTATGTGGTCTCCCGATGATTTTTCACAGTTGATATATGATAACCTCACCTTTATCCATGACTGCCATTTTCATGTGGGGGACTATCAATATTGTAGCCATGAAGATTTCTGGTATGACACACAGCTTGAACTGTCAAAGACTGGAGGAGAGTACTACTTCACATCAGACAACACATACAAGGTCGTATCAATCAACGGGGAAGATCCTGGAGAGTTCATGTTCCCTTCTTTAAATGCCCAAGGCGATCCCATGTACAGACTGGGAGTGCTTTCACGTTCTCCTCCTGAACCACTGGTGCTGACAGCACACTATAATCATGAGCAGCATCAGTTCACCATACAGTTGAACCGTTCTGATTTTGAATATTTTTTAAAAGACATAGTCCGAGAGGATACCATTGGTGGGATTCCCGTTATACGTATCCGTTCGTTCTCTGATGCAGCCGCATATACTGAGTATATCGACCAGTTTTTTGAAACTGCTCAAAAGTATAAAGGAGAATCGTGCCTCATCATTGATATACGCGGCAATATAGGAGGCAATGCTTTGTGGGCAAAAACGTGGGTCACCCGGTTTACCGGTTGGGAGCCCTATGACATGTACTATTATACAGAGTTCATCAGTAAAACGACAGCGATGGGTCGTGTGAACTTAATGGAATACTTGTTGAATCTCTTTCCCGATACATATATATACGAGACAGAGATGGATCGATTCAGAGCACAAACAGATGCCTTTGAAAAGCAGTACACGGTGCCGCACTGGACAGGGCCTTTTTCTCCAGGTGATCAGGTAATACCCAATGATACCACGTTAATTGTGGTGACAAATGGAAAGACCGGGTCTGCTGCAGAGCTGTTCATCAATTATCTCTCCCAGATGGAGAGCGTTGTTTTCGTGGGAGAAAACAGTGCAGGGTGCCTGACATTTGGGCTTGCTAACTTTCACCGACTTCCCCATTCCAAGCTTCTTGTTCAACTTCCCATGAGCCTCAGCATTCCCCTGGATTTAGAATTTAAAGAAGAAAAAGGATTCTTTCCCCATCTGTGGATTCCTGCAGAGGACGCGCTGAATTATGCAGTTGCAGCAGTACGGAAAGGAACCATCACCACAGTACAGCCGTTACCAGAAGAGGTCTTGCAGGAAGAGTTTATTCCAGAAGAATTCATGCAAAAAGAGCCATCGAAAAGAAACGACATGAGTGAACTTTTCATTGCAACGCTTTCTGTGGCAGTACTGGGAATGATACCTGCACTTTTGAATAGAAAAAGGAATAAGCTGTTTTTTTTCATATTAGGCATAATTTGGGCTGCAGTCGGTATCATCATATTGTATCGAGTGTCTCCAATGGGCTACGTGTTTTTCATCATTGGAGTAACGTATTTTGTAATTGGCGTGTACAAATGGAAGAGGACCGCTCCTGATACAAATCCCAGGAGATAAGATCAGCGAAAGATAAAACCTATTCATAATAAAAGGAGTTAAAAGGAAGTTAGAAACATTAGGGTCTTCCAGGGTTGTCTAGTCTTTGGGTGTTCTTTGTCATGTTACACATGTAACAGGGAAATTGTCATGATTCTTGTTGATTTAATAAAAATAGACAATCTTGGAGATATGATGGGTTGAATGCTCAGAAATATGATAACTTCGGTCTCTCCTTGAACTGAAAGACTGGAGCTTTAGATAAAAAAATTGAATAAAGAGAAAGCTTCCAGAAGTGACACAGATTATCAAACAATCTGTTTGTATCAACATATCTCTTTTGATACATTTGAAAATGTTTTATTTTTCCAGCAAAACGTTTATAAAGCCAAAGATAGGAATAGAAATGGTGAAAATGCACACGTTTACCTTGAAGAGTTGTGGGGACCTTGTCATGACGAGGGAGATCAGAGATCCTCTTTATAACTACGTACATTTAACAATGGTTGAGAATGCTGTGGTCGATTCTAAGATTTTTCAGCGCCTTGATAGGATAGCCCAGATGCCCACTGCTCACTTCGTTTATCCCAGTGGAGAATATTCAAGAAAAACCCACTCACTTGGTGCCATGCACTTGATGAGCAAAGCAATTCTCCATATTATGTATCTACATTCGGGGCAGATACGCAAGAATATTAGCCCTCTATTATTCGCAGAATCAGTTGTTTTCAAAAAAGACAGAGACAAGAATCTTGATTATCTTGATCAAACAAAGAACACATGGTGGAACTCAATGGAATGGGATGCAATCGTTCAATACTCACGCCTTGCAGGGTTGTTACACGATATCGGACATGCTCCATTTTCACACACATTTGAAGACTCAACCAAAAAGATGGCTAAAAAAGGAGTCCTTGATGAAGAATTTGATCATGAGAGTATGTCAAGGAAAATAATCAAGGAAAAAGAAGGCGACCTAAATCTGGGAAGATCATTCAAAGGAGAGGAAGTCAACCAAATATTAGACAAGAAAGGGAAAGCCCCTGATTTTATGAAGGAGCTAATCAGCGGAGCTTGTGATTGTGATAAATTAGACTACTTGATGCGCGATGCACACCATGTTGGTGCACCAGAATATGGTAGCATTGATGCAGATCGTATTATCAATGGATTCAGAGTCAAAGATCTTAGACTCTGCATTTCTTCTTCAGCCTTACATGCGCTCATGAAAAGCTTTCGTGCAATTCAGTCGATGCATACTGCTATCTACTATCATAGAACATCTCGTATTTTCGATTTCATGATTGCTGACGCCTTGGAAGAAGTTCCAGAATTCATCAGAGAGATTACTTCATCCGTTGATGAATTCATCAAATTCGATGATCGTTCATTTGTTTGTGCCATCAATCAAAGAGCTCGGAAAAAAGGTCGCTCAGCGAAACCATATAAAAAAGCAAGAGAAATCTTCGAAAAGGTAAGAAATCGCCAGAAAATCTATGAGACTGTATTAGAATTTCCGTTGAGCTTTCCACTTTCTGCTGTAAAAGACGCTAAGCACTATCTTGAAAAGATAGAAAGCGAAATTCTGGAATTGGTTGAGGACCAAGGCGGCGAGAACTTCACCATATTTTGTGATTATAGGCCAGCTATTCGACCAGTTGGTATCGAGCTTGAAGACATATTTGATTGGCTCATGATGCCGAGAATCTTTGATACAAAAGACAATGAAGTAAAGAAACTTGAAGATATATACAGTGCTTACTTTTTTGACCTGACTCGCTATTCAATACTGTTCAGAATCTTCGCTCACAGAAAAGAAGCAGAAGAAGAGCGTTGCACAATGGACAAGATAAGAAAAGAAGCAAAAGAAAAGTTACAGAATTTAGAAAACATGTGGAAACGGTATTCAACCTGAAGCTGTTACAGATGGTGGCTTGGCACTTCTTCCTTTCTCTACAGGGATATCGAAACTCTCCTGAAGAAGTGTTATGGCTTTCTTTCTTTCAGTTTCATCTAAAGAGCTTTTGCCTTCGTTCCATAGATATGATGCCATGAGCATCAGTTCACTTGATTTGAATTCTGAGAATGTTCTGCCAATATAGAAGACTTCTTGGTTCACTTGATTTGCTTTTGCGTCCCTCAGAATCCGGTAGAGCTTCGGACTTTCAACACCAAGTCGTCCAGCCCCTTTGAAGACCAAGGGAAGGTTCAACTGGTGCAATTCTATTGCAATGAATATCGCATTATTGATATCCATGTCATTCCTGTTGCCAAATCCGGCAATAAAGCTGTTTACAGCATCAAGCATCTCTTCCATATCCATTGTATCACCTCCTTTTTCTTGTTACTAATATTTGCATTTGCGATATTCGAATACACACCAATATTAATAGGGTTCTCATGTTTACATATCCATATTCATACCTATTTAAATTTTTTGATGTTTTATTTTTGATTTTTACTCTATTTGAGTAAAATGATTAATATTTCTCTTTTTCTTGATTATTTTTTTGCGCTCTCTATGGGTATATGCCCCATTGGCTGGATACATGTGCAGTAATTTTTTTATCTTTTCGAATAGTTATTTGACTACCTCTTTAAGAATTTTAGGTTTGACCTAAAAAGATCAAACCTCCTTATTGGTTGAGAATGAACCAATTTTTCTATGTAATGGATTTTGCTACTTCGAGTTTTTGAGAAGTGAGGAGATGTTCAAGGAACAGCCCACACAAAATAAGAAACCCGAGAATGCAACTGGAAAGCTATTTCTGAAAACAGTGACACTCTTTTGAGAGTGAGAAAGGATGTTTTTTGCGGCATAGCGTACGTTCCGGGACATGAGCAACAAATCCACTTGGATAAAAATAGACATGAGATTTTTGAGATTTTTCAGAGAACTCAGGACAGATATGAGGTTACTGGGGAACTGAAAAAGAGAAACAGATCAAATCAAGCTGAGAGTGAGGTGATACACCATCTCCTCCGGCAGTTTTTCATGGAAGATTGTTACACGTGTAACAAAAATTAGGCAAGCATTTATATATTGTCAATAAGCAACACCATTTTGATCATCATGACAGAAAACTTGGTTGATGTTTTGGCTGATTTGAAGGAAAAAGAAGCTTTGCAGATTGAGCGAGGTGGGTAGATGAGCAAAGATTTTCAAATGAATTGGATAGAAATTTTTCTCCAGCGCACCGGAGAAATTGCGGGACAGACAATAAGAGAAAAAGTGGAAGAAGAAAGGGAAAAGCTCCCTCTGCCTAGCAATACAAAGGCTAAAAAGGAAATAGCAAAATGGATTGCTCAGGCCATTGAGAGATTGGATGGATTGGTCGATGAGGAAAAAAGAAACGAAATACTGGTGGCCACCTGCCCGCACACGTATCCCAAAAAACGCATACGTGAGATGAGAGCTCTGTTCGAAAGGCTGGGCAGCATTGATAAGCTCATTGAAGAGATGTCAAAGGATACTTCTTGGGGAGGCGCCTCATACTACGATTATCCAAAGAGGGTGGGAAAATTCATCTACATTACCAAAGTTCCGTACAATCCCCGGGCCTACAACAAGGCCATAACTGAGCAAGAAAAAAAATCTGCCTACTGCCACTGTCCCATAGTACGGAAAACAGATATAAATATGTCATGTACCATTTGCTGCTGCTCTGGAGGATGGGATAAACAGCTGTCGGAAGGCATTCTGGGTGAACCTCTCCGTGTAAAGCTTGCAAAGTCCATACTCAAGGGGGATGAATGCTGTGTTCACACGATTGAGATTCCTCCTCATTTTATTGAAAACAAATCAAATAAAGGAAAGGGAGATTAACAAGTTTTTTGATTTTTGAATAGCTTTGGAATGTGAAGTATTTCTATTTTGTAGCTACGTATGGTTGATAATGCCGAGAATCTGTGATACACAGACAACGAAGCAAAGAAAAGAAGAAACTACATACTAGAAAATAGGAACCAGATAAAATGCAGTCTGTAGACAAGGAAGAGATCTGACCTATTACCATTAATTTTTTAACCAAGAGATTCTAAACTGTGTATGATGAGTGAACCAACGTGGAACCCAGAACCAGACGTGGATAACATGAAAGTAGTCACTTCTGAAAGGGAGAGTGTGAAATACAGCAAATATTATGCCAGAAGTGAAGGCTTTTACAATTTTGTGTACAGCATAATAGCCCTATTTTTCTTTTGCACAGTGGAACTAATTTACGAAGAGTCTCTTCTTGAGTTACCATTTCTCACAGGAATAGTCAGCAGAATTCCTCTATTCTTGAGGGCTCTTGGAATAGTTTTTTTCCTTTTCTTTATTAATAAATCTACTGCTGCATGCAAGCCAAAATTCTATATCTGTTCTCATTTTCTGACTATGGGATATTACGATAGTATTACCATACCATGGGATGAGATCCAATCTGTTCATATTACCGGAAATACACTCAAAACCAACTACAAAAGTAATTCGAGTAAAAAAGAACGTAAAGAGTCAATAAAACATGTGGAATACAAAGAACATATGATACAGGAGATCAAAGAGTATTGTGAGAAATACAAAATAGATTTCTTATAATATACTTTGTGAGGGAAGAGAATTTTGCTGCAAATATACTTCGTCGCAGAAGAGAATTTAGCAGTGGTTTAATGCCTTGTCTGAATCAGAGATGATCTTGTGTTTCACAACTTTCAATTAGATGGACCCAGAATATTTGTTCAAAGAGAGCAGGTCCCCCTTGTGAGCTTCATACAAAGCCTTTAAAGTCTTGATGTTACTGAGTCTCTATGACCAACCTCGTCTGCTTTGGAGAATTGCTGTGGGATACATATGAAGATGGAGAGAAAAAGATGGGAGGAGCTCCTTTCAACGTCGCAGCAGTAGCTTCACTGAAAGGAGTAACCACAACGATGATAACAGCTGTAGGAACAGATGAATTGGGAAAGAGGATTCGTACTGCTGCCAAAAAGAAGGTCACATTACTCTGTCAAATTAATGAGCACAAGACAGGAACAGTAACCGTGATACGTGATGAGGAGGGTAACCCAACATTTGTTATAGAGAAAGATGTAGCTTATGATTACATAACGTTCAATGGTACAATAGAAAGTGTTTGTTCTGGTGCGAAATTCTTCTGTTTTGGAACACTGGCACAGAGAAGTAATGTGTCACGAAGAACGCTGAAAAAAATTTTCAAAGTAACAAACGCAGTGAAAATCTATGACTTCAACTACAGAGATGGTATTAATCGATGGCAATCAATATTCAAAGAATCAATAAAACAAACAGACATTTTGAAAATGAATGAAGAAGAATTAAACCTACTCAAACCACTGTACAAGAGTAACGAATCTGATGAAGTGTTCGTCAATACTTTAATACAACAATATGGGTTACAATATGTTTTTGTGACAAGAGGAGATAAGGGAGCTTCTCTTTATTCAAAAAAGAGGATTCTCCACAAAAAGGCTTTCAAAATTAACGTTATTGACACGACAGGCTGCGGAGATGCGTTCACTGCAGGAATTGTGTATGCTCTTGCCAATAAGTTTGATGACGAAAGAATTCTTGAAGGTGCTGTAAAACTTGCAGCAAAAATAGCGGGTCTAAAAGGTGCTGTACCTGACAATGCAGAGTATCTGGCGAATCTATAATTTGTGGAATAGAATTGTCAATTTCGAGTGCCAATTCTTCATCTTTTAGTATTGTAATATCTCCATGTAATTGATAACCCCCAACAATGTGTTACACGTGTAACAAGTGAGAGAACCAAATGATTTGAAACCTGTTGGGCTATGTACACTTAACCTACATAACAGTGGAAGAACTGTGTCTGTAAATTTTCCAGCCCAAATATTTTTTAACAGCTTCCTCCAAAATGTCAGCTACAAACCCTTTGACGATGGCAACATGATGCTCAAACCCTTTATCAGCAACATATTTCAAGAGCGACTGCAGCTCCTCAATCTCCACCACGCCATAGGTCCCAAACGTTTTGATCTCATCTTCTGTTATTCTCCCTTCTGCAAAATACGCCCTTATACTGCCTTTGACATCATCCGTGGACAACTTGAACAATGTTACTGGTCCTGGTGCTATCTTACCACTTAAAGACCCGTAAAACCCCTGCATTTCATGACAGCTTAATTGAGGACTTTCCTCAAAGAAACTAGGTGCTAGCGCACTGCAGTGGAAGAGGACACATTTATCTGGATCATCGCCATAGTTATTGTTAAGATCAACTAAAGCTGTGGGCTTCCCTGAAGCAAGTTGGAGCGCGTACATGGAGAGAGACCCCATGACATCTGTTTCACACGCAGCGGGTGTCAACCATTCAGAAACTAAACTCATTGCAGCACACGGAACAATCTCGTAGTATTTCTCTATTGCAGGCCAGCAATTAAACGAAAGAGCGTCAACCTCATTTTCCTGGATCCACTCTGACAGAACAGCAGTTAATTTAGCAGTCTTCATTAAAGCTTCTTGGGGAACATTCTCCCAATTGAACCATCGTCTCATCTGGTTTAATGTATCTTCAACCTGAGGTGAATCATCTTTTAACTCTCTTGCTCGACCTACAATCTCCATCAGACTCACAATTTCTATCGATATATTATTTCTCTCCAGAATCTTCTCGCTGTATCGAACTGTCTTGAATGCATTTGGTCTTACCCCTAAGACTCCGAGCCTGCAATTTCTGAGCCCTTTAACAGTCTTACAGACTCTTCCAAACAAGATTAGGTCCTCTTTAAACTCTTGGGAATCTGGAGCCTCAACATGGTTTTGAGTATTTGTGAAATTTATGCCGTACTGGTACAAATTGTTGCACACAGAAAACTTGCCGCAAAAGGAATCTCTGCGATGTGCTCTGTTCATCTTTCCCACCTCGTCCGGAAAAGCATGAACCAAGACAGGAACATTTAAATTCGAAAGCCTGAGGGTTTCAGCTACCCCCTTCTCGTCGCCAAAATTAGGAAGGGTAACCACCACGCCGTCTATGTCCTCTGCATTCTCCTTAAAAAGTAATGCACATCTCTTAGATTCTTCTCTCGTCTGAACACTTTTTGAACCTGATTCCTCTGAAAGCGTTATAACCTTAAACCCGAGATCCTCTAACGTCTTAATTACTTGTTTTCCACCTTCCTCAGCTAATTGATCTGGAAAATATTCTCTGTTCCCAACAATCACTGCAAAAGTCTGAGTATTTTGATTACTCTCTTTCATATGACCAACCTCGCATGTGGTTTCTCTCTGTCTCTCTGTTTATATACTTTTCTTATATCCTCTCGAGGTGCAAAAAGTATAGTGTACGAACCAGAATTCAAGAGAGGAATTTCTTTTTTACCCTTATTTTCATTGTAATCGTAAGACCGAATCCTGTCTTTGAACCAAATGTTGCGCTGAACACCTCAAGATAAAGGACATGAAGTATTTCATAAATAAATTGAATCGTTAGAATGATTTGTTACACGTGTAACATTTTTTTTCTTTTCTTAACTATTCCTGGAATTTCTGACATCTTAATTATAGGAAAATATCACAGTTGGGTGAAATGGTTTTCCTTGTTCAGAGGTACCGTGAAAACCGTTCACATTAAGAAAACGTTTTTTATTCTACTTAATCAACGTAATTCCTGTTAAATTTTTTATGTACCGCAGTATTCAATACTTCTTTCTCTGCAACTATCTCTGAGAAAAAAAGCGTGTGAGCCAGCTCTTGAGGGGATTGTGAAATGGAATTGTTTCGAAGACGTGTGGCTCCTCATACCGAGCAGTAATCAGATCATTGACATCCTGAGGCCGCAAATCACGTGGAGATTCATGGTACAAGTGCAGAGGATAATTATAGGTGAAGGGGAGTTCCTGGAGTTTGTGTCTTTTTACAGTGGAAAGAATGACACCTGCTAAAATTGCTTGATGGATAAAAATGGTATAACATTCATCCTTTTTATAATATTCTTCAAAACACGGATCGCGATATAGTTTCTTGAAATAATCCCACCATGTGTGAAGCAAGCACTTCTCTGGTCTTACGATCAGGTGCCCTGCATTAAAGTAAGGACGAAGAGTGTTATAATCAACATGTGTTCTCATGGGAAAGATTTTATCTTCTGAGACGTGACATTTCTGGTAGATTAGTTCCCAAAATGAATCAAGAGGCTCATCGTGCATTGAACCGATTACAGTGTGGTGAACTGGTCGATATCCCACCGTTTTGTCTTCATCTAACAGAAAATGGATTGGTTCCCTAATTATCAGGGTATCAAGGCCCATCCAGGCAAGAAATTTAGTGTGTTCTTCTGCTAATGATTCAGCAGCAGCTGCAGCACGAACATATCCAGCAAAGGGGAACCTCAGAACATCAGGGTCAATTGTAAAGGAGATGACCTTAACATCTAATGATACTAACTGTTTTCTCGTTTCCTCAGTAATTTCATGCTCAGATTGTGGAATGAGCACCCATATTGGACAACCTGATAAAGTACCAGCAAACGTACGAATACTTGCTGCAAAAAGTGGAACATTAAAATTTAACCCTGAACCGCGAGCAGGTGCCATACACGCAAAGATTAGGTTTTCCATGAGATCACGTCCATACTGGTTACTAGAACTTAAAGGAAACCTCCTTTTGTTATTCCTATGATTCCCTTTAAAAGTTTCGGTTTGCAGGTTGACAACTCAAGAAAGTGTTACACGTGTAATATATAAATACCTCGTGATTTGAATCCCTTTTGACTTTTATATGGGTCTATTGACGAAGAAGGGATTTCCCCTTTCCATCCAAATCCAAAATATATTGGAATTGTAAAGTGACTTTAAAACAATAGAAGCTGGTATGTTAGTAATAAAAGCTAGAATAAGTCTTATATCATGAATAAAGAATTTAAGAAAGTTTTTTGAGACTTATGAGCATGGTATGAATCTCTTTTCTTTTGTATGCTTTTCAGTTAACTCCTCTTTCCCGTCTCTTCCATAGTAGTGTCACAACCACCAAAATGAGGGCAATAGTGAAAATCGCATAGCGGAGGTTGAGCGATGATGTAAGTAGTTCTTCAGGTTCTTCCAGTTGGTTGGGAGGTTTTTGTCCTCTTTTTTTGAGAAGTGGTGGTACCTCATAGGAATGATATCCCTCCTCTAGTTCATCCTCCAGGTCAAACACAACGACCCAGTCAAAATTATGGTAGTTATACAGATAAACCTCACCATTTACTGGATCGTAGATGGTTGAATACGTTGTACCTCCACTGTGAGTTCCTTTCAAAATTGATGTGAAGTATTCCACTGTTAGATCATCTTCGCTCTCAATTTTTTTTAACATCCACACAGCATTGTCATGCCTCCGACAGGGAAATTGCCCAAGTGCTGGGTTTAAAACATTGAAATTGGTAATCACCTGGTACACTCCTTCCTTCCGAATTACCTCCATTTTTCCGTGCGGACTAGGGCACAAAACCATGGAGTCTCCTGTTCTATCAGCAAACAGGAACTGATATTCGCCATAGAAAAGTAGATCGTATTGTTCAACAAACTGTATAGCTTCTTCAACAGTTGCACAGTTCTCTAGAATCCTTTCACCAAAAACCCCACCATTGAACATTGTTGGGGAAGATAGATTATATTGTTCAATAAACTGTAAAGCTTCTTCAATAGTTTCTGGAAGGGGTCTAATCGTTGCTGGAACTGAGGTGATATCAAAACACAACCCCTGATCATTCATGCCGCCCATGGGAAACTTACCAATCTGGACAGGATAGTCATGAAATCCAAAGTACACCCACCCATAGGTTGTCTCTGTGGCAGGTACAAACCAAACTGTTGCATCTTTATCGCCCACGTCTTCATTATTCCCAAAAAGAACAGTATCGCCTACAGAAGCGGTAAAAACGGTGCAGCTACCTTCAAACTCCACAGAACTAATGAGCATGAAGACAACCAATCCACATACCATCATTAACACAAAAGATGCATCATTTCTCGCGATCTGATTGACTGCACGCGTATTCCCAGGTCGTCCAGTCTTCTTCTTTTTGGCAACATTTTTCATTCTCACATGATCACCTCTTTTGCTTATTGTTACAATTTACTACAGTACATGGTAACTATTATCACTGATAATAATACTTTAAATACTTTTCGGTGGTGAGGTGGAAGATAGATGATATGATCTTCTGCCATATGTGTGAACCCCTTTTTGGCTGCCATATCCTTCAGATTGTTGATAAGCTATGCATATGATCTCACCACACCAGTATGCTGGGCTCCTGCAAAGCTGTCAGAAACGGTGCGGTGGGTGGGCCATATTTTTCCAACCTCTTTTAAGCGTATGAGACAGTTAGACCATTAGAGTTCTGAAACAGTGCCACTTTTTCTAACCTGATAGTACATCCCTGTATGGCTCTCAAATCCCTGAGCGGCCTTCTCAACTTGCTGCTGGAGCCACTTCTCTCGACCTAAGTTTCTGTACTCGTCTGCTTCCTCAATAATACCTTCAAATGGCTTGACTTTGTCACAAGGGAATTCACTGCAATCAAAGCACTGCAATCAACCTTGGAGTGTCAGCACACAACGTTTACGATCATGGTGTACCACAGAGAAAATGCTTAAAACTGCAACCAGCTGAAACAAAAGGAAGTGATAACCATGAGTGAAGAAGATTTTGAAAGAACGTGGTTAAAAAAATTTTCTCGTTGTCTGGGCGAGATAGCAGGAGAAGAGATTAGAAAAGAAATTATGAAAGGCAGCGAAGGTCTCTCTGTCAATTCCAGTCGAGAAAAAGTAATAACGTGGTCTAAAGAAGCAATGGAGAAAATGGATTCTCTTGTGGATGAAAAGAAAAGAATCGACATCGTGACAAGCTGTGCGTGTCAATACCCTACAGCTAATCTGCATGAAATAAGAAAAACATACGAAAAAACAAAAGACATTGACGTAGTCCACCGCATGCTGCAGGAACAATTCGTATCATTTCTAAAGAATGGATTAAGGTTGAACCATGAACTCACTGAAGACATAGTAAATCGGGGATGGGGTTCAGCAGGAATAAAGAAAGGAACCACAATTATTGCCACAAAGATACCGAAAAGTGGCTATCTCTTAGAGTATGTGAAAGAATCAGATCCAGAAAAAAAACGAGCCCTCTACTGTCACTGCCCACGAGTCAGGGAAGCGATAAAAACAGGGACAACTATTTCTCCCACGTACTGTTACTGTGGAGCAGGATTCTACAAAGGTATATGGGAGTACATCCTGCAGAGGCCGGTAGAAGTAGAAGTGCTGGAATCAGTGCTTCAGGGAGATGAGGTGTGTAAAATAGCAATTTACCTGTCTCCAGACGAAAAAGGTAATAATTTGCATTGATCTCAAAAAGGCGAGCCGTTTCTTTATAATTGAATTGCTGGTGAAATGATAATTTACCTGAAATGTTACACGTGTAACACATTGACATCCAAAGACCTTAAAGCCCTACTCTACCGAAAGACTTATAAAGTGAAGTTTCCACCTGAAATTGGCTCTTTTAAGTCGTTAATAGCAAAAAAATACTTTAATCAAAAGGAGGTACCAACATGCCATTATCCACTGCATCTGTAGACAAGTTAATTCGAAAAGCGGGCGCTCATCGAGTGTCTGTAGGTGCATCCAAAGAATTAGCATCCCATCTCGAGGAAGCTGCTATCAAAGTTGCACGAGAAGCCATAACGCTGGCAGAACATGCTGGAAGAAAAACAGTAAAAGCTGAAGACGTCAAACTTGCACTGAAAAGACTCCATGGCTTTTGACTCGTGGTTAAGATAGGTGAGCTGACTAGAGATGAATTTGATTTTTTTTCTTTTTTATATTTCATTTCAATACCCGATAACCCGCTAGAGAGCATGATGCCTTCTGTAAAGAGGAGAGTGGTATAATTAGTGCAAAAAGGTATATCTGGACATACTATACGGTGGAGTTCCTGTCAGGGTTGGCATAGGGGTTGCCAGTACTGCATACTCCAAATTGCTACAGGTCATCGCATACCATTTAGAACTCTGCAGTGTAGAAGCATCTGAGTCTCCCTATTCTGCCCTCCCCATATGCTATTCTGAACCATCCTTTTTCTCCCCAGCGAGTTCCCCAGGAATTCTTGCATATCCAGTACCGATCATCATCATCGTAGCCCACGATACTGATGGCATGGTAGCTTATCGACTCTCCATAAGCATGGCTGTAGATGCCTCCACGATAATGGAAAAAGTCTCTATATACTTCCATTCCCGTCATTACAGGACCCTTTCGGGATATCCATTCCTTTGTCTTAGATTCGCTGTATATTTTTCTCCAATGTCGGATCTTTATCGCTCTTCTGTCTCTGTCTTCACAGGAACGGCACGGCTGGTCTGTAGGTCTGTACGGAAAACAGATTTCATCAGGTATGCCCTTCTCTTGTGCGTATTCGAGTGCTGGTGCAAACGTCCATCCTTCCCGGCAGCGTTTGCCAGCCCCGCAAAAGAATAAATCCGCTTCAGACAGATTTGGATTTAGGTATGGATCTCTTTTGAAGATTTCATAGTTGGATTCAACGATGGCCACTGTAGCAAAAGCAACACATGAACCACATGGTCCTTGATCCTTCACTGGTGTGGTCCAGTCTCTCTCGTGCACATTTCTCCAGTCCCACTTTTTTGGATAGATGTAGGTAGTTCCTTCGCTTGCAGCTAATGCATCTTCCTCAACCACTCTGGCTTCTGTTTTTGTTATCTCTTCTTTATCGACGATGAGGCCTAAATACCTCTTTCGTTCTTCATCTTTTAGATCTGACAAAGAGGTCCGGCCTGCTGACCATTTAAACCTCTTTTCTCTTATTGAATTCCTTGTTGTTCTAATTTCTTCTTGTGTCATGATATACACCCCGTATGGGTTTTTGGGTTTGCAGCTCGTATGCTTTCCCTCCCCCTATTAGTTCTATTCTTCTTAAGGGTTTTGGTTGTCCTTCTTGTGCAAACCTGTTCTCAAAGGTTTGGAGAGATCACGTAAACGTAAATCCTGAATAGCACTTTCTGCAGCTCTTCAATTTCATTTCATAGATCTTTGGCAATCAGCTGTCAATAATTGTGATTTATCTCCTTTGTTACACGTGTAACAATTTTCTCTTTAAGCAATTACAAAAGTTTCTGCAATGGTCCAAAAGCTAATGCAAAAAATAAAAAAGGATAAAAACATCCTTCAACCTAACCAGATGCTTCTTTGAAGGGTTAGGGAACTTCTGGATAGATATAGGTTACAAATGCGATGGCTGCTAATGCTGTCCCATACTTTTTCTGGACATCGAACTCTATGATATCAAATTTTTCGTCGAACGTCTCGTACTCATCAGGGCTGTAACGCCTGTCAAATATTCCTATCAAAGAGTTGTGTAAAACTTCTTCTGCATTTTCTTTTGGGGCATGCCCTTCGTATTCCGCAGCAAATCTACCAATGTGAACTCCATCTGATTTTTCTCTCACTTGGATTCTTCCCACACCAGCACAGAGATGATCGTACTGGTAGCCGTTTATTGATGCCATAATAGTTTCTAACACTGCACCGTGATGAAACAGGTGTTTGACTTCATCTATGGGCCGTTCCCTTGCTTCAGGGGGGAGAACAGACGTATATTCAACAACGTTAAAGTTTTCAATCTGTGCCATTAAAAGGGCAAGATCGTACGCACCTGTTTCCCATGGGTCGATCCCACTGCCAGCATTCGTTTCTCCGTATCCTGTGGTAACAAAATAGTCTTTTGGAACCCTGTTGCCAAGAATTTCTGTAACTTTTTGATCCATAATAAACCTCCTTTATGTCTAATTTGAGTTTTATCATTTCAATCTAAGGGGTCTGTGGGTCCTTCAATAGTATTGGGCTGTACTGGGTGTTCAACTTTGTGAAGTCCCACTGTCTTCAGCCTAATCTGTGTACCGACATTATGTCGACATTTTCCTATTTTATTGTTTCTATCCCACATTTTATATTTTTATCTTCTCATTTGTGGGTGTCTGACTCAATTAATATCAATATTAGATATTCAAGAAGATCCAGAATTTCTAGTATCAGGTTTTGCCCTCACAGACAATGGTGGCAAGGGTTATTATTTGCAGGTATGCACCCACAGGAGATTACGCCTTTACAGAATTATTGCATGAGGAACGTGGTTCAACTAGATTAGTATTATTCATGCCATGGATCTTTTTTGGGCGCTGTAATATGAGATTTACTACACGAAGACATTCATGTCAGCTGTCAATTGTAAAAAGGTTAGAATATCTCATTTTTCACAAATTCTTCAACAAACTCCCTGTCAACCTTAGTTTTCCCCTGTTCAAGCACAATTTCTTTATTGTAAAATGTTATTTGACAGTCCTCCGTGATTGATAATGCTAGATTACCATATTTTTGTGCAACAAACATTATATAAGACATTTTCCCTTTAGAATTGAATTCGTTAAATGGAGGAGCTTCGCGGACATCTTCACCGGTAATGGTACCTTTTGATAATTCTAGAGAATCCAAATCCTTGAATGCGGTTAGATACACCTCGCCACCATTGAGCTCATTGCGGATTTCATCGATATCACTCGTATTAAGCCTTATCCTAGTAATTACACCTTCTTCTGAAAAGATGCTTCTGAACTCTTTCACTACTTCCTTTGCTATTTTCTTGCCTGCATGAACAAGTAAATTCATTTTTTCCTTCCCCATGAAGGCAAAACCAGCAGTATAAAGAATTGGGGTTTGATATGGGTGGCCTCTAAAGGTGGCCTTTTTAATGTCCACCCTTTCCAGTGTTCCAGAAACCTGGGCTGCTCCATTTTCCCTGATCAGTATTTTTGTTGAAGCATCAGCCGGCTTTCCTCCTAACATGATTTTCCTTGACTCAGGCTTATATCCTTCAATCTGTGTTTTAATCGTTTCAAGATCCATTCCTTTCACTTCATAGCAAGCAGCTGATCGTACCAAACTAATCACCTCATGAGAGGTTACAGCAGCTCATATATAAGGTTTAGGTTAGCACAAATCACGTAAGACCCATTTCGTGCAAGAATCTTTACATATTCAATTCTGCAAACAAATGGACAGCATCCTCATACCCTGGCGTTGTCATAGCGTACTTGTTCAACCTTCTCACGTCTGAAATTGCTTCTTCAGCCGTTTTCCCCTGAGATACAAGATAGCAGGCCAGCATGGCACCGGTGCGATCGTTTCCTGCGTGACAGTGAACCAGAACAGATTTCTTTGCTGAGGTAACGAAATCAACAAAGATGTGGGCTGCTTTGAGGAATTTTTCCTTTAATTGAGAAGTGGACAAAGCCACATCTGGTAGGTACAAGGGAAAATGCTCAAATCCCTTTTCTGTAATTTCTTGTGCATCAATTTTGTCATCCAGAGAAACAATAGTCCTGAATCCTCCCCTGTATAACTGGTTCAAATCCCATTGACACTCTATTGGTCCACACCGACCTGCCAGATCGTCAGTAATCCAGTACACGTGGTACATTGGCACACCTAGAACCTGTTGATAAGCTCTTTGATGACCTGTGTCCCTTCTTCATAATCTGTCAGGTTAATACTCTCGTTAGGACTGTGAGCGCGTGATTCTGCATCCCCCACTCCTATGGAGACAGTAGGAATGTTCAAAACGTTGGTAAAAAGCCACATAGGACCTGAACCTGACATAGTAGGGTACACAACTGCTTCTTTATCGTAGACTGCATCCATGGATTCTTTCACTACTGTGACGAACCGCTCTTTGAAGGAGGTCTTGGCTGGCCACAAAGGCCCCATGGATTCTACTTCAATGTCAGAATACCCATGCTTTTTCAAATGGGCTTTTAACAGGTTAAAGACTTTCTCTGGATCTTGGTCAGGTACTAGCCTGAAATCAACTTTTGCCATAGCTTTACAGGGTAAAACGGTCTTACTCCCTTTACCAGTGTATCCTGCATGTATGCCGCAGATGTTACAACTGGATGCGTACAAAATCCGGGAGACTGCCTCCTTGTCAGATATGTCTAAGAGGAATTTGTCTATTCCCAGTATTTTCTTGGTCAGATCTCCATTGTATGGGATGGTATCGACTAGGTCCAGTTCCTCTTTGTCAGGTGGGTTTACATCATCGTAAAACCCTTCTATCAAGATTCTTTCATTTTCATCTTTTAGACTGGTCAATGCTCTCACTAACCGCCACACTGGGCTTTCCACTATGACTGCAGATGCAGAATGCAGATCCCTGTTGGCACCCTTCACCCTGAACTCCACGTAACACAACCCTTTCGCTCCCAAAAACATGGTAGGTCTTCCTGCCACATCCTTGTACCCTGCTTCCCAGATGCATCCGTCCGCCTTCAACAAATCTTTGTTATCATTGACAAATCCTTCTAAATGGGGACTCCCCATTTCCTCTTCTCCTTCTACGACAAATTTTATGGTTACAGGCAGCTCGTCAAAGCTTTTGACTGCTTCTAACCTGGCCATAAGGTTCCCTTTGTTGTCTGCAACCCCTCGCGCGTACAATCGGTTATTCCTGACTTCAGGTTCAAAAGGAGGTGACTCCCATTCGTCTAAGGGATCTGGTGGCTGAACATCGTAATGATCATAGAACATAAGAGTTTTGTCTGTTTTTCCTTTTTTCTCTCCAAATACTACAGGATGTCCTTTCGTTTCAATAATCTGGGTTTCGAAGCCAGCTTCTTCTAAGAATTCTTTCACTTTTTCTGCACATTCTTCTATGCCTTGGTGTACAGTGGAGACACTGGGAATTCTTAACAGTTCTTTCAAGGGTTCAATGTTGGTCATGAAAGGGTATTTGGACAGTTATTGATAAAGCTATGCCATCTCTTTGTAGAATGGGTTCTTTGATCACTCGCACAGTCTGACCAAAGCACCTTTAACTCTTATAGAGAAAAGTGGTTATTCGTCTATGACCAGAAATAATTACATTATGGGTTGGTGATCATTGCAGTGATTGTTGCGCACCTACACCGGAAAAGACAAGGAAGCATTAAAAGCATTACGAGAAGAAGCCAAAAAGAGGGGATGGCAGCCATTTCAGAAATTATGACCCAGAAGTGCTGTCAAATTGTCAGTGCCGCTATCTCTGGAGGTAATGCATTCAAAAATCATTTGTCAAACAGCATGAAATAGTTCGCACATGTAAAAAAAGAAAAGCCCGTCAGGCATAAGCCTAACGTGGAGGAAAGGATATGGATTAACGTGTTTACTTACTATTAAAATAGTAGCTTCCTTTATAAACTTTTCGGTAGAACGGGGTCATAGTGAGTAGTTGTTGTGTACTTGTTACACGTGTAACAAATGAGAACCATCAATGGCTGAATGCCTGACAGGAAAGGCTTAAGGATTGGCATATTAATGCCTGGAAGGGGCGGATGACAAATCCGAATATCACTTCAGAATCATCCATTTTGCTGCAGATTCCCTTTTCTGGTATAGAAATCTATAGATATAATTGTCTTATAGGGGTGTGGAGTTTTCATTTTCTGGGCAGTCCACTCTATGCCCTCCTCTTTTCTTTTGTAGTTGTCAAAGAGTGAGTACTTGTCTCACCTTTTGTTATGCATGTAGCAAATGAGATAAAATCTGATGATCAGACAGTGTTATCTGCAGGTAAAATAGTGAGAATCCGTTTGCTACAGCATGAAATAGTTCGCACATGAAAAAAAGAAAAGCCCGTCAGGCATAGGCCTAACGCGGAGGAAAGGATATGGATTAACGTGTTTACTTACTATTAAAATAGTAGCTTCCTTTATAAACTTTTCGGTAGAAACGTGTCGACGTGTCGACGACAATTCTTATCATGCACATTTTGATAGGAGCGAGGAATAATTTCTAACATCCAAAGTTGACAGATCTGTGCAGAAAAGCTTATATGGCTGGAGTGCAATAATTTTATGAGAGCAATTCAGATCTCTCTAATCGTAAAAAGTAAAGGAGGTGGTTTTGTGTTTGCAAAACTGGTAGCTCATGGAACGAAAAGCTCAGTATTGAATGCAGGAACATGCTATAATGGGTGGTTTCCAGATTGGACTTGCATTAATAATGGGTATCAGCCCCAAGATGGATGGGGACTCTGCGACCGTTATGGTATTACTACACACTAATGTGATGAATTAGCCATTTGAGGAAATCAGGTCTAGAATACACAAAATACGTACTTTCAACCAAGGAGGAACAGAAAAAAGATGAAGATTCCAATGGTAGTGATATGTGGCTAGTTCTTCAGATATATTTCTGGTGAGTTACATTCGATTGTTGGGTAGATAATGTGACAAACAAACATTGTTACACGTGTAACACATTGATACCAAGAGACTTGACCGCTCTATGAAAAGCAAACCATTATATAGTGCATCATGAAGGTAATCGCACATGTGCTGAAATCTACTCTTTGAAGCTGAACGAAAGGTGAACACATGTATGCGTTTGCACTTGATGAAGAGTTTGCCAAAACCCTGGATGAAGAAGATCCACTACAGGTTCGTGATCGATTTTACATACCTGATAAAACTATATACATGGATGGTAACTCTCTAGGACTGCTCTCAAAAGATGCAGAAAAATCTCTTTTTAGAGTGTTAACCGAGTGGAAAACCTTAGAAATAAAAGGATGGCTGGAAGCTGATCCACCCTGGTTCTACCATGCTGAAAAACTGGGAGCCATGGCTGCTGAATTAGTGGGAGCAGCCCCTGAAGAGTTAGTAGCCACCGGCACCACCACCATTAATTTGCATTCGCTGGTCAGTACTTTCTATCAACCCAATGGGAAGAAAACCAAGATTTTAGCTGATGAACTGAATTTTCCTACTGATATCTATGCGTTACAGAGCCAGGTTAAACTGAAAGGATTAAACCCTGAAGAGCATTTAATTTTGACCCCCAGTGAAGATGGACGCTTTCTAGATGAAAGAAAGATTGTGGAATTGATGGGTGAGGATGTATCTCTGGTTGTGCTCCCCTCAGTTTTGTACAGAAGTGGACAGTTACTAGATATGCCTTATTTGACGGAAGAAGCTCACAAAAGGGAGATTCATATTGGATTTGACTGTTCCCATTCTGTGGGAGTGGTGCCCCATTCTTTTGATCTGTGGGACATAGATTTTGCTTTCTGGTGCAGTTACAAGTACATGAATGGAGGACCAGGGAGTACTGCTTTCTTATATGTCAACAGAAAGCACTTTGGCAAAGAGCCAGCTCTTGCAGGATGGTTTGGCTACATAAAGGAGAAGCAATTTGATATGGTATTGGATTTTGAACACGCTCGAAGTGCAGGGGGGTGGCAGATATCTTCACCAGGGATTTTGTCTGCAGCTCCCATAGAGGGAGCGTTAACAATAGCATTGGAGGCAGGAATTGAGAATATCCGTAAAAAATCGTTAAAGATGACGGCATACCTCATGTATTTGGTGGATGAACTGCTCTCTGACGAACCCTACAACTATGCTATTGGCACCCCGCGGGAACCGGAACGAAGAGGTGGGCACGTAGCAGTAGAACATGAAGAAGCATTCAGAATTTCCGAAGTGCTCAGAATGAAAGGAGTTATCACTGACTGCCGTCCGCCCAATGTGATCAGGATAGCGCCCATTGCCTTGTACAACACGTATCACGAGATCTGGAAGGTAGTTTCCTACTTGAAAGAGATTATTGATAAGAAAGAATATGAAAAAATCCCCCAACAACGAAAGGCTATTACCTAACGAGGTCATTTTCTACTGATTTACAAGGATTCTCACATCCATCTGGCAGGATTTCCCACTGGTCAGCCCACCAACATGTATCAACCTCTTTCGATTTCACCAATGCAGCAGCATGACACTCAGTACAAATATGGAAGTTTCCACAATTACCGCACCTATCTTGGGTAGGCCATTTCAACTTAGTGAAGAAATCCACAATAGGAGAATTAAATATGTCCTCCAGATCATTGGCAACAATATTCCCCATAGCATAATCAAAGGCTGGGCAGGGTTTCACATTTCCAGAACAATCCACCGAATACATCCTGTACCCTGCACCACAGTTTACCGATTTTTGGTCAGAAGGTGCATCCCTCTCTGAAACCCCCACCCATGTAGACACATAAAAAGTGCTGGACGCATATTTTTGTGCCAACTCTTTTAACCTTCTGGATACATCCTCTTTTTGTTTTTTAGTCAACTCCAAATTTTTACCGCATGCTCTCCCCTTTTCCAATGTCATCCCAGCAGAAAAGCGTGAAGCTCCCCTCGTTTTCGCAGTAACTACCACATCCTCTAGATCATCAACATTTTGTGAGTTTAATGTCATGGTCACGCTCACTGGTATTTCATACCCAGATAATGTTTCCACTGCTTTGACAGCTCTCCTCCAGGACCCTCGTACGCCCCGTATACCATCATGAGTATCCTCTATCCCATCTATACTTAATCGACAGGTAATAACTCCAATTTTATCCATTGAAACAATTTTCTTTGCTATTTCCTCATCAATTCGGTACCCATTTGTAGCTATATCAACGATCAAGAACTGTTTGGCACAAAATTGTAATATTTCCAGAAAATCTGAACGAGCAGGGGGATCTCCACCTGTTAATACAACCTTGGTCACCCCCACTGTACGAATCTTTTTTAAAACCTTTAATAACTCTTCTGTGGGCAATCCCTCTTCTTGTGGCCCTGCTTCTGCATAACAGTGAATGCACTTGAGATCACATCTCGATGTTATGTCAACAGACATGTCCATGGGAACATAGTATTCTTTGTTTCCTGCCACTGTTCCTAACCGATATGTGGGCTCAAAAGAATAGATGATGTGACCTTTTTGTGCTGCAGTATCCAGAAAGTGAGAAACTAAATCCAGCGCTCTCTCAAAGTGCTCATCATGTCTTTCAGCCAGAATACGTGCAATTGTTTCAACTGTTACCGCACCATCACACAACTCTAATATTTCTGCAGCAGTCTCATTGATATACTGACAGGGAGCACCCAGTGTGCCAATTAACCCACCAGAAGGCTGAACCAGTAAAACAACATCCTTATTCAGCACAGGGTACACGTTCTTCATAGTACCGCCTCCATTTGCAGTGAGGATTCTTTTCACTATACATGTACGCGAGGGCGTGGCATCCGCTGCACAAGAACCGGGTTGAACACTCCCCACATATATCGGCATGAGGAGCAGCAAGTCCTTTAAAAGCCTGTATCACTGGAGATTTCAATACATCCCGTACACTGGTTTTAGCCACATTCCCTATTACATTATCCAGCATCCCACAGGGGATGACATTCCCATCTGACTGTATGAATACACTTCTGTAACCTGCACCACAATTCCCGCCCACTGCCTTCATGAGCGCATCTCCGTACTTTAACATGTCCTCTAGTGATATATCCTCGCCAATTGTATGTTGAAGGACATTTGGATCTCTTCTTCTCACTATAAAGGTTTTATCACTGTACTTCTGGGAGAGTTCTGTCACCTTTTTATCTAAAGCTACCATTTTTTCAACGGAAAGGGGAAACTTTCCTTTTGCTCTTCCTACTGAATAGATTCTCCCAGCCCCAAATACATTTGCTCCCAATCGCTTTGCAAGGGTAATAGTTTCTTCAATTTTGTCCTCATTGACAGGGAGCACCACCATGGCTACGTGAACCTCAGGTTCTAATCCAGATAACAACTGTAGAGCAGTAACAGCCTTTTGAAACGAGTCACTCCTCCCCCGTATACTGTTGTGGGTTTCTGGATCAGGACCATCTAGGCTCACCTGGATCGTTTCTATACTTTTGTATTCGGAAAGTTTTCGAGCAGTATCTTTGTCAATTCGGTACCCAGAGGTGGATACAATGACATGAAATTTCTCTTCACAAAAATCCAATACATCAAATATGTCTGGATGCGCCAGAGGATCTCCTCCCGTTATATTCACTGTTAAGGTCCCCAGGTGGTACAATTCATTCAGTACTTTAAGCCATCTCTCTGTGGGCAGTTCATCTACTGGAGGAGGCCCCGCTTCTGCATAACAGTGAATGCAGTGCAAATCACATTTTTTTGTGAGTTCCACCGACACGTAATAAGGGACCCACAGCTCTCTATTTCCACATATGAGAGGATGCTCACTGGGTTCTTCAGTTAAAAAGATATTCCCTCTTTCTTTGCTTTTTTCCAGAAATTGATCAACTATTCTTGTGACTCTGGCAATGTCATCATCGTATTTTTCAGCAAGTGCAGCACATATCTCATCTGTAGTATTCTTCCCATTACACAGTTCAAGGATACTAGCACCTGTAGGGTTCACTCTCTGGAGCGGCAAGTTACCGATGAAGACAGTTCCGCCTTCTGGCGTCAAGTACAACATTCTCTTTTCTGCAAGTACTGGATACATGATATTATCACCACATTTTTTAAAAAAAGAAAAAATAAAAGAGTGTACTGGATGACACGTGCGCAGCTATGCCAGACACAGCAATGTGGGGATTGGTATACAAGAAGCCTTCCAGTACCAGGTCGTGCAAGGGAAAAATGGGTTACAGGGCACTGCATCGGGTTCCACGTGATCCATGTAGAGTGGTAATTCCATCATTTCTTCCACCTCCTCTCCTTTTTGTTGTCCAGTCCTCTTTCACCACTTTTAAATTTTTCGATATAGCGTCGCATTTAGTAAGTGTTTATCTCATTAATGATGTTAATAGTGAATTCTTTTGGGAATGTACATGCTACAGGGTATTTAATTGGTTAGTGTTTTCCTCACCTTTGTTACACGTGTAACAATTTATTTCCTTTTTAGTTATTTTTGGATTCTAATATTTTAGAGAATATAGAACTAGCCTAATGGATGGTCCTTTTAAGCTCCAGCATGGTGGCAAACCGGGCAGCTATATACCCTATAGCAGTACAAGTCTCCAGAGATATGCCTTTGCCTGTGCAATCCCAGTGGTATTTCGCCTTTTTTCTCAAAGAGTTAGGAAGCCCTCTCCTGCCCAGTCCTATAATGAAGGCAAGAGGTTCATCTCTTGAAAGGTTTACCAGGGTCTTACAGCCCACTTGTTTATGGCTGTCAGGTCTTGAAGTGGTAACCACAAGCGTTGCTAACGGGAATTTCTTTGTGAACTCTGAAAATTTCGAATTGACCTTTAGAGCTTCCAGATATTTTCCTGATTCACCAATAGTAGTATTATTTACCACCAGATCATACATGGGCTCAGGAAAGTCCAGGAGTACTAAATGAAACCCTAATGCATAACATACTGGGGCAGCACGGGCAACACTCCGTATGTGGATATCATGGACTCTGAGCTTGTCATAGGAGTTGTATAAACAGAGGAACATGTATGCAGTATGGAGAAAAGCTTAAAAGTCTTTTTGGGAAGCAGGGTGTCAGATCTTTATGCGTTCCCACTTTGTTACACGTGTAACAGAAAAGAGAGAATTGCCCACCAATGTGATAAGTAACTTGAATAACCTTATTAGGCAACTCTCATAAGGTAAAAAAGGTGAGAACGAGTGTCTGATGTAGAAGAGTATTACAATCGGGACCCTCAGTATGAGTGGGAAAGACTGGAGCGAAATAAAACTGAATTTGCAGTAACTATGCGAGCCTTCAAAGAGTACTTTCCTCCACCTCCCGCTGAAATCCTGGATATAGGTGGAGGCCCTGGTCGGTATTCTATTGCTGTGGCTCAACAGGGATACACGGTAACGTTAGTAGATATCTCAAAGAACTGTGTGGAATTCGCTCGGAAAAAAGCGAAAGAGGCTGGAATCGAATTGGGGTGCATCCACGGGAATGCTTTAGCCCTGAAGTTTCCAAATGAACAGTTTGATGTCGTTCTATTAATGGGACCTTTGTACCACTTATTGACTGAAGAAGATCGGGAAAAGGCTTTAAACGAAGCAGTACGGGTTTTAAAGGGAAATGGACTCATTTTTGCCTCTTTTGTTACCCGTTACGCTCCCATCCGCTGGGTGGCCAAGTACGAACCAGAATGGATTGTACAGAGCCGTCAACAGTGTGAGGAAATCATTGCCAAGGGAACAGCGCATCTGCATGAGGAAAGTTTTGTCAACTATACCTGGTTTGCCCATCCTGCAGAGGTTAATTCATTTATGGAGAAAGCTGGGCTAGAATCTGTGGATTTAATTGCATGTGAAGGGATTGTCAGTTTTATTGATGAACAGGTGAACCAAGTAACTGGCGAGCTGTGGGAAGCCTGGGTGGATTTGAACTATAAACTGGGAAAAGATGTAACTGTGCACGGGACAGCAGAGCATTTACTGTATGTGGGACGAAAATAATCAGATGGTCGATGGAGAGTATTGATGGTGGCATCTGAATACCAGATCTACAAAAGAGAAGGTGGCCTGGTTACTACTGTAAGAATATTCTTTAATGTAATGTACCTTTGTTACTTTTTAATCGTTCAGAATCTTTTTTAACGTAGTATCCTACTGGAGCTGAGGTGATTATATGCAAGGTATTGCACTCCTGATCGGAGTTATAGCCCGACTCATCGTTGCAGTGGGACTGATTTATGTCCTGTTCAAGTTGGGCAAATTCCTGGACGTACTACCAGATGTGCTGGTTAAAAGAAGAGAAGAAAAGGAATAGATTTTCATCTTTTCCATTTTTACCCTTTTCCTATCTCATTTATGGGTTAAAGGTTCCACTACCCGATTCAATACTATTCGTACCACAGATGACACCGATGTGAAAGATGCAATAGCCACCTTAAATTGCTTACACTTCTAAATCTTCTCCCTCTTCTAAATCACGGGGGCGCTCTGAACCCATCAGGATCACGGTATCTGCTGCATTCTGTAAAGCAATGGAAAATCCGGGTTCAGCTCCAATCACAATTGTGTCCTTTCCATATTCCTTGGATTTTACCAGAATGGGCAGAAAGTCAGCATCCCTAGAAGCTAACGCTATAGTATCTACTGTCTCATTGTAGATCATTTCCATGGCTTCTATACCCATTCTCACATCTGTGTCCCCAGCTACCACTATAGAGTCGAATCCCTGGTTGGCAATTGCTTCAATCAACCCTTGAGAGGCATACTGGTTTAACAGTACTTTCCCGATGCGGATATCACCCATGTCTTCCAGGATCGCCTTTAAATCGTCCAGATTGATACCAAATTCCTTTCTCAGGATGTTAGGACCATCTATGAGCAGCCCGATCTTCTTCTCTTTACTCCGTTTTTTTCTGGCAACTGCACCGACGTAACGGGTAATACCTTTTGAGACACGTTTAATGTTTCTCCATCGAGGAGTCATGAAAACACCAACATCTCTTAGTTGTTTAAAAGCCTTATAAATCTTTCTCATCAGTATTTGTTATTTTTTCCTTGAAAATCATTTGCACTGAAATAAAGAGAAGTTTTCTTTGATCTTATTAACTGTTATTCTGTCCATTAATTTGTGTATGTATTGAGCTTCATAGATGGGCTGCTTTTTCTTTCATTTCTTTCATTTTGCCACAGGAAAGGTCTCCTTCAGGACAGTATCCGAGTTGGACGCAGGAGGGTCCTGCTTTGGAGAAGATTAAGGGGGCTTTCTTCTTGACCAGGGTTAACATGGTCCAGGCGACTTCACGGAGTTCCCACTGAGTTCTTCCACAGCATCGTAAAGCAAAAAAGTGAAGGAGCTCTCGGGCGTTCATGGTCACTATGATGTTGGTTGTGGTGGCATTGGGCATGATGAATCGGGCATCTTCTGTGGGAATGCCTAAATCTATTAATTGGTTGTAGGTTGAAAATTGATTTGTTAATTGTTCTTGAAACAACTTCAGTGCTTTTTTGTTCTTTTGTATGGTTTCTGGGATCACGAAGGTGTTTGGATCTTGTAAGGGGACGTACCGTTGTGATTGTTGGCTGTAGGAAGCGAGTCTGTGTCTTACCAATTGGTGGGAACAAGATCTAGAAATACCTTCCAGACTGAAAGTGAAGGATGCGTGTTCAATGATGGAGACGTGACCTTTTTCTAAGGCATCTGTTAAATGTTGGAGATCAGTTTCATCATTCCATACATCTTTGAATTCGGACCATCCTTTGGGCCATTTTGAAACTAAGGCTGCTTGGGCACACAATCTGTCAGGGTCAGGTGTGTGTGCAACGAGTAGTACTTTCATATGTTTCATTTTCCTTTGGTGTATTAAAGGTTTCTCAAGAGCCGTTTGATATAATCAAGATGTGCATGGACTTGTCTGCAGTGGGGGTTTGCATGGTTTAATTTCCAGAATTATATCAGCTTTCTGCATTGCTATCTTCTTCAACTATTTTATCAAGACTAATTCGATTTTCTAACTTTATCTTGAAAATAATTTCCTCTTTTTCTCTTTCAAAACCAGTTGTAGATTCTTTAATATCATATATTTCCTCAGATTCCTTTAAACTGAGAATTATCGCAGGAGACTCAGGGCTAACTTCACCGAAATCGAGATTTATAAAGGAATTCGATCCAAAACCAGATTTTTTGACAGCTTTGATTAGTTGCACGGTTTTTTTGTTCATAGGTGGACTCACTACTGGCTTACATGTATTGTTCCCAACACCATAATAACCCAATGAATTATATAGCTTCAGTATTTGTTTATGGTGATGACTATGTATCCCAAGCAGAAGAAACCGCCAACTGAAAATGAAGAGCCTTCCATCCAAAAAGAGGGTTCCCAACCTGTACCTGATGATGCCATAAGAACCATGATAACAACCTACTTTGAAGCCTTAAACCAACAAGATGCAGATACTCTCATGTCGCTCACTCATCCATCGTATACTACTGATATACCATCTCTTCTAAAGTATATTCGTGATAATTCAGTTTCTTTCGAAATACTTTCTATCTCCTTACTTATGGACCAGAAAGAATTCAGAGAAGCCATGGAACGTAGTTATAAAGAAGATGTGATGGAGCCAAAATTTTCGAGAGGGCTCTCCTATGATACTGAATTGATGTTCACAAAAGCAGGTAAGTCCTACCATATGATTGCCTTCTACGTGGATGTTGCTGAAACTAAAAAAGGGTGGAAGATTCTCGATCCTTTAGTACTTCAAACGATGGCTGAGATAGAATTAGAGGTCATAGAAAAATCTCAAAAAGGTTAATCTGGGGTTCTTGGTGGTTCAATCCGAAGAACAGAATCTAGAGAATAGTCAAATTTGTTACACGTGTAACAACCCTCATGTAACAAGCCTTCTGACCAATCCACAGGTTTTCTCTATTCTGTAGCAGTACACAATGTATAGTATTGACTTAAATGTTCACATCGTTTCAAAAACCAGCCACATTCACCAACAAGACCTATCATAAAAAAAAGAAAATAAAAAAAGACAAATTCATCATTATCTCCGCTGCACCCCTACCTTTAAGCTAGGTTTTCATATTGGGGGCCAAAGCATGGGTGCTTTGGAGTGACTTCCTCAAGCTCTTCTATTATTATTTCCATTTTTATTCACCTCCCTATTAATTCTTTCGCTTTACTTATAAACTTTCCCCATATCTTGAGATTCTGCAATTTTTTGGTATCTGTCTCATTTCTATCATATATATAACATTTTTGCCTTTTTTTGACCATTTCTGGGTATTTGAAGAAATTGAGAATTTTCAGGGCCACAGCTTTTGACAGCCCCTATCTTTTTATTAAATCTTCAATTTTTCCAACCTTCAACTTTTCCTGTTTGTTCTATACATTTGGGATTCTTTTTCAGCTCTTTACCCATGACTCTGAAATGCATCTTCTTACGCTGATTATATATTTGTTTCATCAACAAAGGAGAATGTTCAGCATACAGACTATGCATCAACCTGTGTCCTTGCCACGTCGTATCCTCACCGGAAGGAATTTGAAATTCCCAGACAAATCCTCTCGTCTATGAGAAATTCGGAGTTCTTGTAGCTTTTTGATTTGAGAAAACCATAGATTTATATCAGTTCAGATATTGTGACAGAACGAAGAAGCTTCCTGTGATTATTATGAGAGAGATCAACTTTTCTGAACTGGACAGAACACTAACAGATAAAGTAAAAGAGTTCAATGGTCATGATATTGAATTCTGTTATCAATGCGGCACCTGTACAGCGTCCTGCCCCGTTTTTGAGGTCAACGCCGATTACAATCCACGGAAAATTATTCGAATGCTCCTTCTAGGGATGAAAGAGGTCTTGACAGAAGATTTTGTATGGTTATGTAGTTCTTGTTATGCCTGCCAGGAGCGATGTCCTCAAGGTGTTTTAATACCAGAATTAATGAGAGCAGTCAAGAACCTGGCCGTTTCCGAAGGATATACACCAGAAGGTGTGCAGGAACAATACACAAAAGTAATAACTGAAGGAGTCTTGTACAAACCCTCATCTTATGACAACAGGAAGCGAAAGAGATTAGGTCTCGAAGCAATTGATGATGACTACACAGATGATGTTGCGAAAATATTTGAGGGATAGTATGAAGTACACGTTGTATACTGGTTGCATGATTCCTGTAACTGCCCCACACTATGAGGTTTCAGCAAAAAAGGTTTGTGAATCCCTTGCTATCGAATTAGAACCCCTCAAAGCTCCTTGCTGTGGTAACCCAATAAAGGTAGTCAATGCATCAGAAGCAGCGAAAATGGCGTTGTATATTCTATGGTTAGCCTCTGAAAGAGAAAATTGTGTCATGACCTTATGCAGTGCGTGTACTTCTTCGTTATTACATGCTCAAAAAAAGGTGGATAAAAAATTCTTGGACCAATTAAACGTTGATGCAGAAACAATTCAGAATGTAAGGGTTAAGCATTTTATAAAGGTTTTACACGAGGATATTGGTCTTAAAACTATTGAGAAGAACATAAAGATACCCATAAATGCGAAGGCAGCAGTTCATTACGGATGCCATTTCCACCGTCCCTCCTCTTTGTATACAGAGGACCCGGAATACCCCCATTCATTGGATGAATTGGCGGAAATATGCGGGGCTCATTCTATTGAGTACAGGAGAAAATCCATGTGCTGCGGTTCCCCATTGATGGGAGTTGATTTTGATGTATCATTAAAAATGACCAGCAAGAAATTGCAGGACATCAAGAATGCGGCAGATTTTATGGTTGTCACCTGTCCAGGATGTGCCTTCATGTTTGATGGAAAGCAGAAAAGTGTAGAATCTATTACTGGAGAATTGAATATTCCCGTGCTTTTCTACTCTCAAGTTCTGGGGTTAGCTCTAGGTATTCCCCCTGAAGAGCTGGGGTTTTCAATGAACAGGGTACGAGTGGATTCGCTTTTAGAGAAGGTGCTGCCATGAAGGATGTGACTATTGTTGGGGCGGGTGCTGCTGGGATAAGAGCTGCGGTAGAACTGGATAACAGAAATGTAAATGTATTATTGATTGAAAAGAATTTTTATATAGGAGGGAAGCTCACGGAGTTATCTCGGATATACCCTGTTTGTGAATTGTATTTTGCTCCTCGTTTCTTTTTCCAGTTGAATGATTCTGTAAATGCGGACATGATGACGGGATCAGAAATTAAAGAAATCAGAAAAACAGAAGATACGTATACTATACAGATCAAAAAAAGTCCCAGGTACGTAACTGAAAAGTGCACCTTATGTTTAGAGTGCGTCAAAGCGTGTACAAAGAAAGCAGTTCACAACCCTCCTTTTCAATCCGTCCCTCAGATTGTCTACATTGATCGAGAAAAATGTGGAGACTGCAGACTCTGTGAAGAGGTGTGTCCTGAAGGTGCTGTCAACCTGGATGAGAAAGAAGAAATTACAGAAATAGAGACACAGAATATCCTCTATTCAGTAGGTGCACAATTATTTGATGCTTCAACGTACAGCGAGTACGGATACAATCGATTTCCTGATGTTATCACCTCCATTGAACTGGAAAAAATGCTTCATCCTTCCTTTGAGACAAAAGGAGAACTCTTAAGGCCATCTGATGGAAAAAGACCTGGGAGTATTGCCTTTTTGCAGTGTGTGGGTTCAAGAGATACTGTAAAGGGTGAACCCTACTGTTCCAGGATTTGCTGCATGCAGGCTTTGAATGAAGCCAAAGTCATCAAGGAAAGGTATCCAGATGCCTCGGTCACCATATTCTTTACCGATCTCCAGTGTTCAGGGAAAGGATGGGAACAGTTTTGTGAAAAAACTAAAAAAATGGGCGTTGATGTGATACGGTACCGTGTTCCTGCAGTGTACGAGGAGAATGGTACAGTATACATAGAGTACGCAGAAGATCACTTGGTGACAAAACAGGTGGACATGGTAGTTCTGTCGGTGGGTATTTCTCCACATAATGAATTTGGCTTGCCTGTGAACGAGTTTGGATTTCCAGTCAGTGACAATGCATGTGGATTTTTCTTGAACCCTGCTGACATTACCCAATCTGTTCAGGAAGCTCTCGCAGCTGTTTCTGGAATTTCTGGAAGGGGTTATAACAAGAGTTTTGCTGGTGCACCTGAGCCCGGGCTGCAGATTTTCTTGTGCGACTGCGGTGATGACTTTCATGTGATTGCAGAGGATTTAAGAAAGGAAGGATACACTGTTTTTGTTTCAGATGCCTTGTGTACAGATGAAGGGATTAGCGCATTTTGTGAGAATCTGAAAAAGGAAAAGGTCGTAGTAGCAGCCTGTTCTCTCCATGAACATTTGTTTCAAAGGTTGGCCCGTGAAAAAGGCACTCATTTTGTGGAAGTGGTCCCTTTGCGGGAAATAAAATGGGTTGGCAAAGAAAAGTGTGAACCCTTGATAAAAATGGCAATAGCAAAACTGGAGCACCTGGATACCTCCATGAAGTGGTCACAGATAGAAATTGTTCCTGAAGCTGTGGTCATCGGTGGTGGAGTTTCGGGATTAACAGCAGCTTTAGAGTTGGCTGATACATACAAGGTGTACATTGTAGAGAAAAGCTCAACGCTTGGGGGAAGAGCACAAAAAATTCAGTATTCCTTAAATTATAATCCTCGATTAATAGTCAAAGATTTAATAGAAAAAGTTGAAACCCATTCTAACATTACAATTCTAACTGAAACTGAGGTCACTGACTTGAAAGGGCAGTGCGGTAATTTTTTGCTGAAAACGAACAGGAATGAAATCAACTGTGGGGCTATAATCGTGGCTGTGGGAGCAGATGAATTTAACCACGAATACATGCACCCCAACATTATTACGCAAACAGAATTAGAAGAGAGGATCTCTACAGGCGACATTCCAGATCTCATTGTGATGATCCAGTGTGTGGGTTCGAGAAATGATGAGAATCCCTGGTGTTCTTCAATCTGCTGTTCAAAAGCTGTGTGCAACAGTCTGCACATTCTGGAACAGGGCGATGCTGAGATCATCATCTTGTACAGGGATATGCGAACCTCTGGATTCACCGATGTGTACTACAGAAAAGCCCGTGAAAAGGGTGTTCTCTTTTTGCAGAACGATGAAATGCCTTCCATTGAGGTGAAGGGTGAAACCGTTCTCGTGAACTATGTAGACCCCATTGTTAATGCAAAAATGAATATTGAACCTGATTTGGTCGTTTTAAGCACTGGTGTTGTTCCGCAGAAGGAATCGTTTAACCTTGCAGAAATTTTGGGCATTTCTGTGGATAAGACCGGATTCTTCAGAGGAATACATCCTAAATTCTACCCTATTGATTCCACAAGAGAAGGGATATTTTTGTGTGGTCAGTGCCACTCGCCCCAGAATGTTCCAGAAAGTATAATCCAAGCCAAAGCAGCAGCTTCCAGGGTGAAAACTTTTTTTTCTCCAAAATTCATTGAAACTTTTGACAAGGTTACTATCAAAGAAGAGGTGTGCTCTGGATGTGCCACTTGTGTAAAGGTGTGTCCTTTTCGAGCAATTTCCCTCAAATTGAAAAATGGAAGAAGTATAGCACGTATTGATATGAGTATCTGTAAAGATTGCGGCTTGTGCGTTGGGTGCTGCCCCGTTAGCGCGTTGAGTCAATCTCTATTATCTGATGAGCAGCTTCTGAGTATGGTGGAGGTTTTATGAGTAAAATTATAGCCTTTGTGTGCAACTGGTGTGCCCGAACAGGGACAGAATTAGCCCGATATGAACGATTTGAGTACCCTGACGATGTAGCAATTGTATACGTTAACTGTACGGGGAGAATTGATGTCCAGTTGATACTGGAGACGTTAACTCTGGTAGATGGTGTATTAATATGTGGATGTCACTTAGGAGATGACCATTACGGTAATGGAAATTACAAAACGCTAAAAAAAGTGTTATTAACAAAAAAATTATTGCGCCACATGGGCGTCAACCCAGAAAGACTTCGTCTGGAGTGGATCTCCTCTACAGAAGCCAAAAAATTTGCTGAAGTAGCCAAAAAAATGAAAGAAGAACTTGAAAAAATGGGGAGAGAGTAGTCTTTCGAACTTCAATCTGCAGAGTACACCACTGTGGCTGTACTGCGACTTATTATCACATTTGAATTGGGCTGCTTTGTCATCTGAAGTCCAAAGAAATGAACGTCACAATGAATTAGTATATCCAGAAAACGGGTTCCACATTCTAAAGAGAGAAGAAATTGAGAAATTCGGAGAAATAAAGAAATTAAAATCCTAAGAAAGCTGAAAAGAGGTATACATTAACCGTATTCATTGTGGTACAAACATGCAAATATTTAAAAGGGTGCACACTAATACAACAATGTAAACACGACACGAAGAGTGGGAGAAGTATTACCACTTCCATGGATTTCACCTCCTTCGTCTTCTAAAGATCCCACTCTTCTACTTTTTTTCTCTGCAGGAATGAATTACCTTTGAGAAAGTCTTGGTTGCATTTGAAATAGTGACTTTAAAACAAACCTTTTTATCACTGCTTCTGATCCCTAACCGTATATAAAATTTGACAGCTCCACACAAAGCAAATGTTTAAAAGGATAGAAAACAACAGAATAATGGTAAACACGACACGAAGAGTGGGAGAAGTATTACCACTTCCATGGATTTCACCTCCTTCGTCTTCTAAAGATCCCACTCTTCTACTTTTTTTCTATTTATAATTGCTAGAAGAGTTTAATTAGTTAAATGTTATCGTTTAACCTCTGGACACAGGGGATTGTCACATTTTCATGAAATGAGTCTATCTGGATTCATGAATTGTCTTCATAATTGGATTTAAGGTGAAATGATAAATTGCCTGAAATGTTACACGTGTAACAAGTTTACTTTAAAGACGTGACAGCCCCGGGCAACAGAAACATTTTTCAGTCAGAACCTTAACCAGAGTAATGTATTACATACTTGTCGCAGGTTTAGCATTGGGTATCTTATTCATTTTATTCTCATGGCAGATAGGGGAAAGGAAGAAAATAATTGATCAATTTGAAAGTGATGTGCGAATTTTTCTTGTTCTCATTCTTATAGTAAGTTTCTATTCTCTGTTTTTGAGTATATCGATGTTGTATCTTAATTTTTTCATCTCTACTGGTGAACTGAACTATTTTGTGACGTTCCTCTATTTTCTTTTTCCACCATTACTGGGAATTTCTCTGTATGGAGTCCTGCCGTGGTTCTGTGGAAGAGCTCTTCATCTAAAAGAGAGTCCAGTACCAGAGAAGGTGCGAAAAATCAGTCGCATGCTCGGGTTAACTGAAATTCCACAGGTGAAAACCTCTCCATTAAAGGTTCCTCCTCTGGTCTACGGGAGACGCAAGAACAGTTCAGCCCTTGTGCTCCCGGAGAATATGGAATCCTTTTTAACAGAAGAGGAACAAGAAGCAGTCATTGCCCACGAACTCTCCCACGTCAACCAGGGCGATGTAGGGTTCTTCACCTGGTTAACACTTCTCACAAAGGGATTTACCTATTGGATGCTCCCATTTCCAGTGGTTCTCATTTTTGGTATGGGGCCTTACATTTTTAACCCCCAAAGGAACCCTGCACTCATTGGGTTGATTCCACTCTTTTTTGTATCAACAATTTTTCTCAAGAATTCTCTGTCAAGAACGAGAGAATCAATAGCTGATGCTTACGTCATTTTTCATGGGCTTGAAACTCCCTTAAAAGAGGCACTTTTCAAATATGCTGCTTTGCGAACTGCACAACGTGGATGCACTTTTTCCTTGTGTTTTTATCATGAAACAAGACTCAAATCTGTTCTAGCAACGCATCCTCCCTTAAGAAAGAGGCTGCACACTATCGATGAAAAGACATTTTTCTTGGAAAGTACTACCAACCTTTCTTGTGAGCTTGCATTCTGGATAGGGTTGGTGTCTGCCTTTCTCTTCTACAATGTCATGTACAGTCTCATTAACTTTTCAGTAGTTGTGGATGCGTTCATTTCTGTGCCTGTTGACGTATCAGATGGTATATACATAACGAATTTCTTTGCAGTCATGGGTGTTGTAGGAGCTTCCTACATATTTCCATCTACCAAAGGATCAGTTCTCTTTTCAGATATTGGTAATCCCACATTTTTTATTCCTCTTGTGAGAAACTGGGGAATCACCGCAGTGACAGCAGCAAGTATCTTGTACGGGTTGACTACGGATGTACAGATCGTTCAGGGCTTTATCCCATCAGTCTTGGCTGGCTTTCTCTTGTGGATTATGGGATTTGCTTCTTCCAGACCCACTGACTTCAGCAAAGGAACGTGGTACTTGATTTTTGGTCCTATTTTTTCGGGCATTTTACTCTGGTACCCTGTAAAGCTCATTTATTTTTTCTTTTCCACCTTTTTTATTGACTTTTTTCGCTTTACAGCTTCCATGCTGGGAGCAGTCGTGCTGACGCTCCTCATTTTTCTCGTACTGATGGAGACAGGTCATGTAAACACAGATAGAGAAGAGCGATTCATCCTCTTACTTGGAAAGAAAATGGAATTTCCTCACATTAGTGATGCTGCATTTATTTTTTTAGCCAACGTGCTCTCTTTTTCTGTACCAGCTGGAGTATCTTTGCTCGTGTATGCTGTGTCCTGCTTTTTTGATACGTTCAAGGTATTTCCTGAAATGAGTTTCTTCTTTGGAGTAATTTTGATTCTCTTAATTTATGGTCTCAAAAAAAGTGATATTCTCTTTTTTCTTGAAATATCATATCTCACCGACATCTTACAGGGAAATATTCATGAAGAAGATGTTCAGTTCATCCAGAAGGTAATCAAAGATTACCAATCACCTGATGGAGGGTTTGACTACGCAGGATTGAACTTTTCCAATCAGAGAGATACTTTCCACGTTATCAAAACTGCAAAGACCCTTTCAATTCCTTTAGAACCTGAGAGAGTTGCAGAATGGATCTATTCAACAGAGAAAAGAGGAGGGTTTGCATTAGTTACTGGTGGGTATCTACGAATAGAGGCTGCATACTATGCATTGCAGTCCCTCTCCATGTTGGGTTTTCTCAAAGATATGTCCAAGGTACATGTGCAGTGGGTTTATGACTCCTTCAATGGGCACTCATTCGATTTCGAAAATGATACCCACTCTCTCCTGCTGCAGACGTGCTATGCAGTGGAAGTGTTATCGTTACTTGCTGCATTGGATTATACTATCAGCCCCTGTGCCCAATGGATTGAAACCCATTTTTCTGATAATTTAAAGCCGAAAGAAGCTTTTTTTGCCGTTCGAGCCCTCAAGATCTTGAATTCAGATACAAAATCTGCAGAAAAGTGGCTCACAAAGAATAAGAGCTTGGCAGCCACCCGGTTAGACAAGAACACAGAGGGTGTCTACTACTACGTGAAAGTATTAAGTGAACTAGACAAAAAGGTCCCTTCCCTCATAGTGGAGCAGGCAGCTCAAGAATTGGATACACTGAAGCAAAAATATAAAGGTAAATTTAAATTGTAGACTGAAACCCTTTTTGAATGAATGCCGCCTTTTCACTGGGTGGTTGTGACTTTTGTAAAGAACTATTAATTGCTGATATGAGGCATGTGCTGCAACCTGAAATAGTCGGATAGTCCCAGGGTGCCAAAGGTTTAAATAGCCCTCACTCGAAGTGATTTCATGGATGTGGTTGGCGTATTCTTCGATCTCGGTGGGACCCTTGTATGGCCAGAACCTCCAGGCGAAGTGCTTTTCTGTGAAGCATCCCAGTTGATAGGGTTCCAGGTGTCTCCCTGCGATCTGCTCAAGGTGATTGCAGACATAGATAGGCAGATTTATGTACCATTGCCTATTACGAGAAAACAAGAAGCAGATTTTTTTGCGTATGGGAACATGATGGCGCTGAGAAAGTTGGGATTTGAAGCCACCTTGTCCCATGGTTGGTTCATTCATCACTACATCCATGACCGTATTCAGTACCACAAATTCTATGACGTGGATAAAGTGCTCTCTCCTTTGAAAGGGGCGGGGCTCAAGCTCGGTCTGGTCTCCAATGCAGTACCTTCTACTCGGGATAAAATTTCAGCATTAGCCCTGGATACATACTTTGACACTATTGTGTTATCTGGTGAAGTTGGTTATGAAAAACCTGATCCCGAAATTTTTGAAACTGCTTTGGAAACCCTTTCTTTAACCCCTGAGGAAACTGTCCACGTGGGGGATAACTACCATGCAGATGTGGAAGGTGCCCACAAAGTAGGAATAACCCCTGTACTGTTGGATAGGGCTGATAGATACCATGATGTGAGCTGCATTAAAGTGAAGAACCTGACTGAATTCAAAGAGCTGATCCACATATTTAAGTGATGGGAATAAAGGAATAAAGGAACAAAAACCAAGATTTTAACTTTAATGAGAAATCTTCTGTAACAATTACTTACTCCAGATAATAGTCACGCTCCCACTGGGAAATGTGCGTGCGATAACGTTGTATCTCCTCCTTTTTCGACGCAATGAATGCTCTTACCACGTGCTCCCCCAAAATTTCTGTTACCAGATCATCTCTCTCCAGTTCTTCAACTGCCTCTTCCAAAGAAGTGGGAAGTGTTTCATACCCGTGTGATTCAAATATATTGTCTTTAACTTCTTCCGGTGGTTCAATTTTCTTCTCCATACCATCTAGTCCAGCTCCCAGAATACAAGCTAGAGCCAGATACAGGTTACATGAAGGATCGGGAGCACGGTACTCTACCCTGGTTTTTCCTCCTCGGGGAATTCTCACCAGCGCAGAACGGTTCCCTCTTCCCCAGGAAATGTAGACTGGTGCCTCAAAGTGGGGGACCAACCGCTTATACGAGTTAATAGTAGGATTACAGACAGCAGTAATCCCTTTCGCATGGGACAAAAGCCCGCCCACAAAGTATGATGCACAATCAGTGAAGTTCTCGAAGAGGTTCTCCCCATTTCTCTCCAGCAGTACATGGAAATGCATCCCACTGCCTGCTACTCCCGTCAAGGGCTTGGGCATGAAGGTACAGGTAACCTTGTGAGTGTCTGCTCGTGCTTTCAACACTTCTTTCAAGATGATTATCTGGTCACACGCTTTCAAGGCGGTAGCCATTGATGGTTCTACCTCATACTGGCCTGGTGCATTCTCGTGGTGGATCCTCTCCACAGAGATATCCAGATTGGTTACTGCCTCCTCTATTATTTTCAACCCTTCACCTGCATCCATGTACCCTTTATCATCTAAGGGAGCTCCCTCTCGTAGAAAGAAGAACTCCAGTTCAGGTTTCACATAAAATGTTTTTTCTTTCAAGACTTTTTTCAGAATACCTCTCGGATCTCCCTCAAACGACTGCCCATTCTCATACTCCACATCGCAAAAGATGGCTGCTTCCTTCTCGTTCTCCAGAAATACAGCACTTCCCAGATCTGGTTTTGCAATCAAATCACTGTTATCCACTGTGGTAAATCCTGGAATGGAAGAGCCGTCAATACCAATTCCTGTTACTGCTTCTTCAAGATAACGACGGGGGATTATCATGAACCTAGGATGACCATTAATATCTGTGACAAAAAATTTCACCTGGGTAATCCCTTTATCTTCCATTGTTTTCACAAGCTGCTTCATACTGCTCAATTGAAATACCCTATTAAAACCTTTTCCATTTAAAAAGTGTTAATTGTTAGCATTTTTCTCAAATTTTGTTACACGTGTAACATTTTGATTTGTGGTCCTTTTCATTTTTGATAGTTGAAAAAATCAGTTTTCAACAATAACCTGAACCCACTTCTGGTATTGTATTCTCTAGGATTATTGGCGTACCATCTTTCGAGCAGTCACAATAGCAAAGAGAACAATCAGAAAGATACCCAGAAATCCTTCCACTGCCACTGTTATCTTGCAGGAATACCCTACAGGTATCATAAGTTCCCCTCCCACAGGGACAAAGGTGACCACACTGTAGTAGAGACAATCCAGAAAATCTCTCAATAACTGCCAGCCCAACTGTGCTGTTAATGAATTGTAGTCCACAAATATGTTGTAGTCAACAAACCGTTCAGCTTCCACCGGGGGCCTTCCACCAGGGATGATAACCCCATTGAAGAGAAATATAAGTGCACTCATTGCAATGATAGCCACAGATACGAGAGCAATTCGTTGCGGTTTCTCTCCATACCCGCACAGCCACTTGTACACTTCCATCCATACCCTGTTCATTCTCTTGGAGCGGGATCTCCGTGCTTCCATCTCCCTGTAGTAGAAGTTGCCTGCTGCTGCATAGTTCCCTCTCTGCAGAAATGCATTCTTCACATTTCGGTAGCTCCTTTCTAAAAGTGCACTGGCCATGGCGTCTTCTCCCATGTTCCTTTCGAATGTGCTCTGCTCAAAATTGATCTCCCCACCAAACTGGGTGTCTAAAAAGGAGACATTTTTGGCAAAGACTGCCATCTGGAAATCTGTTGAATTCTCAAATTGTGCCTTCCAGAAACTGGTATCTCCCAAGAATTGTACTCTGACAAAATCGGTAACATCAGCAAACCGAGATTCTTCAAACCGCGCCCACTTGTGAAAGGTTGCATTCAGAAAGTGAGCATCTCCCGAAAAGGTAGAACCCATGAATTCAGCTTCTTCTGAAAAGGCTGCTCTGGCAAACCCTGCCCTATCAAAAAAGGTAGCACCTGAAAAATACGCGCCCCCTGAAAAAGAGACGCGGGCGAAGTGAGCTCCTCCCGAAAAAGTGGTCCCAGAAAAGAAAGCACCTCCAAAAAAGGTAGCACCTGCAAAGTACGCTCCACCCGAAAAGGTGGAACCCACGAAATTACCACCTCCAAAAAAGGTAGCACCTGCAAAGTACGCTCCACCCGAAAAGGTGGTATTCAAGAAGTTGGCCCTATCAAAAAAGGTGGTCCCCGCAAAGTTCAACCGCTGTGAAAAGGTGCAATTACTGAAATTGGTACTGCTGGAAAAGATAGCTTCTTCAAAATCCACTTCCGTGGCAAAGACATGATCGGCAAAATCCACACTTTCGGGGAAGTAATACCCTCTGAAGTTGTAGTCTTCTCTCTTTATTTTTCTGGCCAATTTCCTCTTGAAGAGGTTAATGTTCTTCTCTTTTGAGGGGTCATGGAAAATACAAAATCCTTCAGCTGATCCCTGCCACACTGATTCACGACAGATTCGGGTTCCATCCCACGATTTGTACTGGCACTGCGTTCTGGCCATGGTTCTATTTGTTGTTACACCTTTTTAACCTTTGTGTATTCAGGGTACCACACCACAGATACACACTTCATCACTTTTTTTTAATCTTTTTTTGTGAGAATATATGAGAAATTTCGTCAATTTATTCTAAAGGTGTACAGGTAGTGATGGCCTTTAACGTTACATTCTGTAGACACTCAGTTGAACCATGAGAGAGCTTTAATAATGCACTAAGGTTACACTGTACAGTTCCCCTTCCTCGAGCCTTCAGGGTTACAACAAATAGTAACACAGATACCCTGCAGATTAAGAAATTTTACAACATTCAGTAAGTTTGTAACCGAAAGATTTATATATAACCTCAAGTATGAGAATATGAGGGGAGGGTGAAATCCACGGAAGCTGTCTCGAAGGAAGGTGAGAGTTGTCCCACAAAAAGGGACTTCTTTCTTTTTTTGTTATTTTGAGATATTCTGCTCATGAAGTAAAAGAACAATATCAAGGGGCAGAGGAATTAAGATGCAGTTGTTACACGTGTAACAATAGTGAACCCAACCCGTTGACCTTCAATCCTGCAAACCCTTAAATAGATGCTCTTTATTGCTTGTGACAATGAAAAGAATAGCATTGTGTCTTCTCCTTTGTGGGATGCTCTTTCACGAAGTGAGTGGTTCAGGTGCCTCTGTCATTGTAGTGGCCAATTCTATTGATCAGGACTGCAACAGTGATTTTGTGGATTTTCTGAAATCAGAACGAAATGTTAACGTGGTTCACCCTTCAGAATTTGATAAGTACAGAGAGAGTGCATACATTGTTATTGTGGGAGGCAACGAGGCTCCAGAAGGCACAGGAGAGATCGTGGGCAGTGCACTCACAGAGGAAGAGAAGGTTACTACTGAAGAAGGATGTATGGTGGTGAAGTTAAATGTGTGGCAGGAGGGGCAGGTGGTTGTCGTTATTGCAGGAGAAGAAAGGGAACAAACCAAGAAAGCATGTGAAGAGAATAAAAAAAATGTGAGTTCCCTCTTTGATGGAGTGGAGACTATTTTAAAGGCAGTAGAAAAAGACCATGACCTGATCATCTTTTTGTGGCCTACACCTCTTTTTCCCACTGATGTTATCGCTCCTTATGCGAGTTCACCCCTCCCGTTGGAGGTAACTGAGGTGCCCTACCTGGTTCCCTATTCTCTGCATGAGGATTCCTGGTTTTTCTGGATCGATGATGCTCCTTACGCTAAATATGCCCATAAAACGCGATTTGTCTTTTTTGGGATTGAAACTAGAGGGTACAGTGTATACCAGGAGGAGTGGTGGCCTGTTCTCAACAGAAAGCCGCTGTGGGTGGAACCTGACCAGTACTGGGACAAAGCCTTCTGGGTGTACAATCCAGGGCTTGAACCCTCCATATCTTCCTCTGTGGCCGATTTAACAAAGCCAGGAGAATTAACCACTGATAGAGGGCTGATCATCAATGGCTGGTCTGATGGACAACCCATGCAGGAGGACATGTCAGCAGATGAGAGAGGAATGAAAGAAGCACTCACAAAAACGGGGATGCACATGGAATCTGTTCACACAAGAGAGGAGATTCAGTACGTCCTTCACAGATGGGCACAAGAAATGGAACCATCTGACACGTTGGTCGTCTACCTGACTGCCCACGGAGGAAGAGGATACATCCTCGTGAATGGGAAAATATTCAAAGTCAGTGAGCTCCTTACGCTGCTCAGCAGTTTTAATGTTCACATCCACGTTTTGATAGATGCATCCTACTCAGGAAGCTTTATCTATCTGTTGAAAACCAAAGTTGAAACAGTGATAACGTCAACAAATGAATTAACCCCTGCTTACGGGGACTATGACCCTGCAGATGATACAAACCCAAGTGATAAGGGCAGTGAGTTTACCAGCGGATTAGTTGCATGCATAAAGGAACTCACACGAAATAAAGAGAAAATCGAAGAGTGGAAGAAGCAAGCAGCTGCTCATGACAAGGTTGAACATGAGAAACCTGGTAAGAGCTGGTACACCTATTTGCTGACAGAAGCATTCAAGACAGCAAAAGAACTGGATGCAGCTTTTGTAAAGGGATATACCAATCCAGACATGTGGGGCTTGACTGAAATCACGGTCACACAACAAGAACATAAAGGTGGGTGCTCCTGCGGAGGTTAACTATTCCTTTTAACTACTCTACAGTAACACTCTTGGCCAAATTCCTCGGCTTGTCAATGGGCAGCCCCCTCTCTTTCGCGATATAATATGCCAGCATCTGCCCGATAATAGTGGCTAGTACGGCAAATTTCCCATCGCTGGCGGTATTCAAAAGGAAGTCCGGCCGGAATACTGCATTATTCGATATGATGATAGTGTGCGCACCCCGGGCCTGGACCTCTCTCGTGTTAGATTCCATCTCATAATCCTCATCAGGAATCAAACACACCACAGGGGTGCCATCTTCGACTAATGCGATAGTTCCGTGCTTGAGTTCTCCTCCCATCATTCCTTCAGCATGCACGTATGAAATCTCCTTCAACTTTAAAGCAGACTCCCTAGCCACCGGGTAAGATAACCCTCTCCCAATTAAGTAGATATCGTGCTTATCTTTGAGGGTTTTCGCTAATTCCTGAACTTTTTTCTCGTGCGTCGTTATACACTCTTTGATCCTTTCTGATATTGTATCCAGGGTTACAGTATACCCGAACTGCTGCGCCAGAGCCAGCAAGGTAACAACTTGGTTGGTATAGGTTTTGGTGGAAGCCACACAGATCTCCTGACCTGCCAAGATTTCTAGTGATAATGCTGACATTCTCTGGATGGTGGAGTACGGAACGTTCACGATGGAAGCAATGTGTGCACCTTGGGCTTTGGCGTACTTTAACGCTTTCAAAACATCCATGGTCTCTCCACTCTGCGAGATAGCTATCACCAACGTGTTCTCATCACAGGTGATGTAGTTTTTGAATTCTGAAGCAATTATTGTTTGAGTTTCCACCCCGATATTGTGGAAGAAGTGCACTCCTAAAAGCGATGCGTGGTAACTGGTACCTGCAGCCACGAACACCACCTTCCTGGATTTTCTCATTAAATCTGCAAGCTTTTCCAAAACAGGCTTCTGTTCATTGTGTAAAGAAGTTATCAACCGCTCTGCCACCAGAGGCTGTTCATGAATTTCCTTTATCATGTAGTGCGGAAAGTCTTTTTCAATTTCAGTGAATTGGACGTTAAACTCTTTAATCTCTTTCGTAATAAGGGCACCATCTTTGTAAAAGGAGTAACCATCAGGTGTGATCACTGCCATTTCATAATCTTCAAAGAAGATTGCTTTCTGGGATCTATCTGAAAACGCATATATATCTGAGGAAACCATGTGTCCTTCAGGGAGTATTCCCAAAACTAAGGGAGAATCCTTCTTGAAAGCGTAGATTTTCTCCTCGCCTCGGGGCAGCAAGAGCACTGCATAGGTTCCTTTGGCTACCTTGATAAAGGATTCGATCGCTTCTGCAATAGTTAATCCCTCTTTTGTTTTCTGTTCAATAAAATGGGCAATGACTTCAGAATCTGTCTCAGACGCAAATTCATGCCCTTGGGTCAGTAATTCTTCTCGGAGGCTCTCGTAGTTCTCAATAATCCCGTTGTGCACCAGGTATAATGTGTTATGACAGGATGCGTGGGGGTGTGCATTGGCCTGGGTGACCCCCCCGTGGGTGGCCCATCTCGTGTGGGAGATAGCAGCTTTCGTCTTCTTCTCAGGTAAGGTCTTGACAAAGTTGTCTATTTCCCCTACATCCTTCTGGAGGATCCCCTCTACTGTTGCGTACCCCACAGAATCATATCCCCGATACTCCAGTCCCTTTAACGCTTTTAACAATTCCTTGTTGGTGAACTCCTCCCGGAGGATCATTCCGACAATTCCGCACATACCTTTTCTGAGAGCATGCTCTTATTTGAAGGTTTCTCACAAACACTTCTCTTTTTACAAAAGGGTATAACTCCATGGAACTGATACCCTGGTTAACCTGGATATAATGCTTCCAATCAATTTCATCTTATCAAAAATGCTGCAGATACAGATATAATCCCACATATGCCTCCTAAAGACCACAACATGATCACTAATGTCTTTTCAGTTAAAGGGAACTTTCTGGTTAAAACGTTGGCTACCGATACATACGGAGGAGGATACAATCGGCCTTTCACCACTTTTGTGGGACCGTACTCCTTTCCTTTGAATGAGACCCCCAATTTTAATAAAAACTCTGTAATGGCGGGTAACAAAGCAATAAACCCTAAAAATTCTATTTTACCTATAACAACTGAGGCAGCAATTAAAGCTCCAATAGGTAAGGTGCCAATATCTCCGGGGAAGACATGGGCAGGATACTTGTTAAAAATGAGAAAAGCAATTAAAGAGGCGGATAATGAGAATAACAACAACTGGGGCAGTTGGTTGTTCAGTACAATGCAGCATACTCCTAAAGAAAAGGAAGCAATAGCACCTAATCCTGCTTCTTCTCCGTTGAAGCCAGCCAGAATGTTTGTGGCATTTGAACAGGCAGACACTGCTAACAAAACCAGGATGTAGTAACTTGATGAAAAGTTGACAGAGAATAAAACGAAGTCCACAGATGTATCTTTCACAAAGAAGAGTAAGGGTATACCTACAAAGAGCGTGAGAACTACTTTTTTTGCTTGGGTTAACCCCTTTATATCATCGTAAACCCCAATCAAAGCGGACAAGAGAATAACAGATAATACTGCACCAAATGTGGTGTCATTCAAGAGAAAAAAGGCCAGCCCAAATACAATGGTCAAGCTCAAGATGTAGGACAACCCTCCCATTTCCGGTATTTCAGGCTGTATTGATTTGTGAACATCTTTCCCCATAATCCCATGCTTTTTCATCATTTGGGCAACTTTAGGAGTGAGCATCAAGGTGATGACAAATGCGGAAACAGCATACAAGATCATACTGGGTTATCACACATAAGTAAGATAAAGGTACCGGTTGCAGATTACAGAATTGTCAGGTGGTTGTCTCACTTTGTTACACGTGTAACATATTGTCTTTTATCACATTATCCTTGAGAAGGTGACAGCCGAGAAGGTTGAAAGTCTTCATCCTCCCAAGACGTGACAATCTATTGGTTGTGCCTGAGCACTTTCGCACGACAGAAATCAAAGGACCACACAGGTACACATGTCCCTCTCAAATTTTATATAAGTGGGAGAACTTGTGATCTTATGAAAAGGAAATACAAGTACTTCATCGGAAGTGTAATCCTGATTGCTGCCTTTATTACATCACTATATGTCCTCTACCGTCAAGCAGAATATTTCAATGAGGAATTTCAGGAAAAGCTCACAGAAGAAAAAGTTCCAGGTATCCCAATAAAGGTGCCATTCCCGGAGAACATCAGAAGCGTGTTTGAATTCAACGTTCTAACTGAGGAAGAGGAAGAACAGGCGGAGACAATAGCACAATCAGATGAAGTGGTTAATGCCATCCTCCACGTGTTAGGCGACACTGAAGTGGAAGCTTACAGAGGGCCTGTGAGAGGAAGAGCAACTCTCAAGTACTCTTCAGAGAAAGAATGGATGCTGCAGGTAACAGTCAACTTGGACAGCCAGAGAGTAGAGTCTATAACGTTAACCAGGGGAATAATTCCAATGGTTATAAATCCCAAGGAGCTGGTGCAGATTGCAGAAAAAGAATTTCCCAGAAACGAATTCGGCACACCATTTTTGAGAAAGGTAGATCAATCAGATGAGGGTGCTGAAGTAGTGTTCTTAACAGATAAGGGCACTGTCATTGTGAGAGTCAACCAGGAAGAAGGAAAGGTGGTCCACCTGGAAAAACATGCTGCAAGAGCACATTTCTGGTGGCTGTGGTTCATTCTGCCCATTGGTATTGTGGTAGGTGTTGCGATTTTATTAGTGATTCTGAAAAGAAGGTCTGAGGCAGAACCTGAAGAAGAGCCACTTGAGGAGCTTGAAGAAGGACAAGCTGAAGAACCTGAAGAGGGTAAAGAAGGTGGATCTCACTAATTAATTTTTTCTTTTTTGATATTCTTTCATCTTTTTAACAGGTATATCTCCCCAATTTGCATCAATAAAAATAAGAATGAATATAATTGTCCAAGCTGACAATTCTCTCATTTGTTACACGTGTAACATGGTTGGGTTCTCTTTCTGGCATCAAGATCAAGATATAACCAAGATAATCACGAGTTACGAAATTACCTTTTCACTTTGGACTGAGCTATCAAGATGGCTTCCACGAAATCTTTCGCAGTGACACCTGCTAACTGGACTCCTTTCTTTTCAAAGAATGTTTGAATTTTTTCAGTCAAAATCTTTTTTCGTATCTTTGTTCCTTTTAATTCTTCCTCCAATTCACCCAGAGCGTCTTCTGGTTCGTAAAAGAAATCTCCTGAAATTAGAATATCACTGACGCGCCCATTTACTGTCTCTAGTGTGATCCGTATTAACTTCTCTGCTTTATGGGAAGCTTCGCAAACCATGATACCTCCTGCTATTTTGGTGCACTTGGCTTTCACTAGAGAGAGGAGCCGCTCTCTTCTCCTGGACGTTTTGTGGAGCCATTCGTGAGAGTGCAGCCTGTGTAATGTCTCTTGAAGATACACCTTTTCCGTTTCAGTGAGTTCTCCCTGTATTAATGATGCTCCCAGTAAGTTCTCGTATCCTTCTATCAAATAGTGTATGATTGTATCCCTTTCAGGTATGTGTCCTAATTCTCTCTTGAGTGAGGTCATGTACGTTCGGAGGGATTGAACCATTTTGTCCTTGAACTTTTCTGAGGGTACCTTTAACACATTGACCATGATATCAACATCCACATCAAGTATGACATTACCAATTAGTACTAATGCATCATCTATGGTCACTGCTCCATTTCCGGAGGCTTTCCTCCCATTTATGACGACGTCGTTAATTGGTCTGTACTCAGCAGGGAGATCAAATTTTTTATAACAGTTTACAGTGACCTGCAAAAACTTTCTGTAGAATGCCTCCACACCTATGGGAAGTGCAGGATCATCTCTCTGGATGATGATCTGGTAGAACTGCTGCTGGGAATCGAGGTAGACAGCACCGCCTCCTGTCTGTCTTCTCACTATGGGGATGCTGTGCTGGCTGCAGTAGTTAATGTCCACCTCTTTTTCCAGTTCTTGGTGGACTCCAATGCATACGTAGGGAGATTCAGGATAGATCAGTATAACTGTATTTGGTGATGCCTTTTCAGTGACCGCTCTTGCCACAGCCTCGTATACACTCTGGATATAGAATCCGTCTTTCTTACCCAGGTTTAATAACCGCCATTCCATGGTGAGGCATTTCTTGGTGGTTTATAAATGTTTATACTGAGTAAGGTTGTCCAATCTTGTGATTTTCTTATTCTTGTTACACGTGTAACATTTCATTCCTTTTTCAGATTTTTCTCTAAATTGACAGTAAAAGAGTTTTTAGACTTCTTGGCATCGGTTGACAGTCCCTACTACATTGTCTGTAGTGTTATTACAGCGTTATACTGCTATTGATAGAGTTTCACAGATTGTCTTCAAAATCCTTGTCCCCACCTGTGAACTGCTCTGTAATGTCATTCCTGTATTCTCTATGAAGGGGGCACCTTTGTAGACTTATCAAAAACTTAACCTTACCAACCGTTAAGTTTATAAATCCATTTCTCAAAAACTTTACAGTACTAACAATATTCTAAGGTGATACTATGGCTCGCATTCGCGAAGGAGAAATTATGAAAGAAGGAACAGAACGCTATGTAGCCAGAGATGCACAAAGAATGAACATACTGGCTGGTAGAATTGTTGCAGAAACTGTAAAGACCACTTTGGGACCCAAGGGCATGGATAAAATGCTGGTGGATTCCATGGGTGATGTAGTCATCACCAACGATGGTCACGTCATCTTAAAAGAGATGGATATTGCCCATCCCGCTGCCAAGATGGTGGTGGAGGTCGCAAAAACCCAGGAAGATGAAGTGGGAGATGGTACCACCACTGCAGCTGTCCTCACTGGTGAATTCTTGAAGAAGGCAGAAGAACTCTTAGATCAGAAAATCCATGCTTCTGTTATTGCCAAAGGGTTTAGAATGGCTTCCGAGGAGACTATTAAGATTCTCCAGGAAATCAGTAAGGAACAATACGACGATGAAACTATACAGCATGTGGTGAAGACCACATTAACAGGTAAAGGTGCCGAGACTGGAAAGGAACATTTAGCAACCCTTGCACTGGAATCAGTAAAGGCAGTAGCAGTGGATCATCACGTGGACTTGGACGATATCAAACTGGAGAAGAAAGAAGGTGGAAGCTTGGAAGAGTCCAAATTGATCAGGGGAATTGTCGTTGACAAAGAAGTGCTCCACTCAGGAATGCCCAGAAAGATAGAGAAGGCTCAAATAGCCTTAATCAACACTGCCTTGGAGATTGAAAAGACAGAAACCTCTGCAGAGATCCGAATAACATCTCCCGAACAGTTGCAGGCCTTCATGGATGAAGAGGATAAAATGCTCAAGAAGATGGCAGAGACCATAAAGGGATCAGGTGCCAACGTGGTATTCTGCCAGAAAGGCATTGACGATTTAGTAGCCCACTATCTGGCTAAAGAAGGTATATTAGCTGCTCGCAGGTTAAAGAAGAGCGACATGGAAAAGCTATCCAAGGCCACAGGAGGCCGGATTGTCACCAACATCCACGAGTTATCCGGGGACGATCTAGGAAAAGCTGGACTCGTCGAGGAGAGAAAGATAGCCAAGGATGAAATGATCTTCGTGGAAGACTGTAAGAACCCCAAATCAGTGACCATCTTCTTAAGGGCAGGTACCTCCCACGTGGCTGAAGATTTGGAAAGATCCATGCACGATGCTATCAGTGTTGCAGCTGCTGTGTACCAGTACAAAAAGGTGGTGCCCGGTGGCGGGGCTATAGAGGCTGAGCTTTCCAGGAAGCTGCTGGATTATGTAGCAACTGTAGGTGGCAGAGAGCAGCTGGCAGTAAAGGCCTTTGCTGAAGCATTGGAAGTCATTCCCCGAACACTGGCAGAGAATGCAGGGTTAGACCCCATTGACACCCTGGTGAAGCTGAGGGAGAAGCACTCAAAAGAAGGCGCAACCTTTGGACTGGATGTCTTTTCTGGAACTGTAGTGGACATGGAAAAAGCAGGTGTTCTAGAACCCATGAAAGTAAAAGAGCAGGCCATAAAATCCGCTTCAGAAGCTGCAGTCATGATCTTGAGAATCGATGATATTATTGCAGCCACAGAACTCAGGAGACCCCCAATGCCTGAAGGTCCGCCAGGTGGAATGGGTGGAATGGGTGGAATGGGTGGAATGCCCCCCATGTAACTTTTCCTTTTTTTTCATTTTTATTTTTGTTCTTGGGTTTAAGTCTGGTTATACAAATGACGTTTTCGATTCAGATTTTTAGGTTTTCAAGATATCAGAAATCCTCTTATTTGAATTAACCAGAAAATAAAAGCGAAAGACTGTCTCAAAATGAACTTCATACTCAATAAATGGTTTTTATTCTTACATTTTAGATTTGTTCTCTCTAAAGAAAATGAATTTCCAGAGAAAGTTAAACTATAGACAACCTTTGAAAATCAAAATAACCACAAAGGGGTCCCATGATGTCCTGCCCACACTATTCTGATACAAGGGTCAATTCTCTTTCCAGGAGTACAAGTTCTTCACCATCTAAAATCCTGGGATCAATAATAGTAATGAATCGTGATGAAGACACTCTGGCGCATTCAGCAACAGATTGGATAAACTTCAGCATTCGATCAACCCCATTGTGGACTATTAAGTACTCCATTCCTTCCAGCAGAATGGTGGCTCTGGGGGCAGCTTCAAAGAACTCCTGAATGGTCAAATGCAGTTTGGCCAGGTTCGTAGGATCCAATGAGCTGCCGTGAGTGACTGTTTGCTTCAGCTGAACGATGGGTACTCTTTTTAACAGGGGTAATCCTGCAAGAACTTCCAGGGGCTGTCTCATTATGATTAATCCGAGATCGCCCCGCACAACTCTATCTATGAAGAGGTTCAGCCCGTGGTTGAGCATGCTCTCCTTGACCAAAAATCCACCATGAGGCAAGGTATCTTCCAGAACTTCTGGAGCTTCAAAAGGACATCTATTGACGTAGTCCCTGTAGGTTTTGCAGTGCAGCATCTCGGGGCATTCAGTGCACCACGTTTGCTTCTCTTCTGCGCACAGAAAAATGGGGCAGGATGTTCTCAACTCTCTTGGTCCGAATGCACAGCTGGAACAGCGCCCATTTCGGTACGACAAACACAGAGAGCACAGAGCACCGCATCTGGCATCGGGAGGAGCATTCATGTTCTCAGAAAGGGAGAACTTAAACCCCAGTAAACTGCTGAAACAGAGAGGGAGAATCCATAAAAATGATCTTGTTACCACTGCTGCCATAATTAAGAGGAAGACTATCTTCCACTGACTACCGTGAACAAGCAGGGAGTATAAGCCAGTCCTATGCATCCGCGTGACCTTCAGTGTTCACTTATAAAAACCTATGTGTGGCCTGTGTGTGAAAAGTGCTAAAGAGTGCTAAAGAGAGTCTTTAACTGTAAATTCAATGTCACCGTATTCTTTGGTGGCAGCAGCAATTCCAATCTCGTGTTCACCAGGGGCTAACTTATCACCTTTTACAGAGAGGTTCACTTCCACGTTGACCTTTAAGGGAGCTGGATTGGCGTCTGATATATCAGCAGCTGCCCAGGTTTCACCTTCAGCTGTAATGGTAAGGTTCTCGTGGGATATTGGTTTATTGTCCACAGTTAACGTTACCGGACTGGTAATAGTACCATCCATGAGCACGTTTTTGAGTGTAAACTCGAATCCTTCGTCTGTGTTCTTCAGACTATTTTTCACATACAATTTTTTCAGTAAAACAGAGGGAACTTTCATGGTAACACCTCCTACTGCATTAAATCTCTCATCGCTTTGATTGCTTTGAGAGAAGCTTCAATAGATTGAGCAAGTTCCTCATGCTCTTCTGCTGCATCATCTATAGATCTGCCGTTTATGACAGCATCGATAGCCTGCCTGAACGCTCTGGCACCTGCTGCAGGCCCCATGGGATGTGCGTGAATGGCTCCTCCCGCCCCGATGACAACATCATAGCCGAGGTCTTCAATGACATCCTCCACCATGGGTTGCGCAATCCCTCCGGAAGGCATGGGGAATACAGGGGATATATTGCGGAAGGGGTAAACCATGGTTTTTGCAGTCTGGATGTACCTCTCTTTTAAGTAGGGAGCCTTCCCGTAAGGAGCAGGGAACACAATAATGTCAGCCCCTGCTAACCGGGGAAGCTTTCCCAGAATGAGAGGGGAGGCAACTCCCGAGTAGTGTGACTCATACATGGTACCTGCAAAGTCCATGTGAGCCAGTATGGGTACTGCAATACTGGGATCTTCAGCCAGAGCTCTCAACACTGATATGCCAGCAGTCAGGTAGTTGATCATGATACAGTTTGTGCCCAACTCAATAGCTTTTTCAGCATTTTCCAAAACACGAGGAATTCTGTCTGTAATGTTCACTGCGTATAATGTTTTCTCTCCTGTTTCCTCCTCTGCTTTATCGGCAGCTTCCATGTACAAAGGAATTCTCTCTTCCAATGTATTGAAGGATGCATCTGCTAACAATTCATCATCTTTTATAATGTCTGCTCCTCCTCTGGCTACTTCGTAAAAGAGTTGTTTCCCTACCTTGGCAGGAAATCCAGTACAGGGTTTTATCATGTTGTTTAACAACGGTCTCTCAGGTACTCCCAGAATGGATCTGACTCCTTTAATACCGTACTTGGCTCCTTTGAACCCTTCAGTAAAGGATTTGGGAAATTTTAAGTCCATCAACTTGATCTTACCACCCATAGATATGTTCCCTGCTACTGTGGTGAGCAGCATGGGGATTTGAGCACCAAAGTTAACCCATGGAAAGGCGATCTGAACGATGTAGTTTCTCTCTTCAACATCAGGGAGCTCGAACTCGTAGTGAGGAATCTCGTAGATACCTGTCACTTTGGCCACGTGCGTTCGTCTCACTTCTTCTGTCTCTCCAGGGACAGCCACCCAGGTACCTGTGCTCTGCTCTACCGCGATGGCGGGAGCAATCTTGTACACATTGTACCGGGGAGAAGCACATACGTAGTAGGTGGCAATGATGTACGCTTCATCATCTATGCCTTCTGGCAGAGCTTCAGGCAGTGATTCAATATCCATATAGTCACCTGTTCTGTTCACGGATTTAACCTTTAAAGCTTTGTTGGTACGGGGAGTGTCAAATTATTGGGTGGTTCTCACTTTTGTTACACGTGTAACAAGTTATTGGGGTTTATCAGTTGTTCCAGGAATAGTACAATACTAAAAGATATTGAAGATCTTCAGCACCCGAGAAATTGATAATCTGGGTACAAGTTGTCCAGGATGCAAACAGAATGGGACAGCGCTCTTACTAAAGGGAGTCTCCATCCCTGTTATGGATTGCTCAATAGAAAAATGATTTATTATTTAATAAAGAGTAGAAAATAGAAAATAAATACAAAAAAAGAAGAAAATAGAAGGGACAAAGGAAGATGTCTTACTGAAGCACGAATGGTTCTCAAGGAAGGAGTCGGTTCGCATCATACAAATGGCAGACTGCACCGAATTTCAAAGCCAACCTATAAACAGCTTCGGCCAGAGCACGATTTTGAGTAGAAAATACACTGTACGTGGAACGACTGCCAGTAAAGATTTTGTAGCTGATTTTCAATTCCTTGAATTTTCTGTAGAATTGCACCCTTTTTGATGCCGGGACTACCGAAAGGTCATAATCAACCAGATACATTATTACCACCTCATGTTACACGTGTAACACAGGTTTATAATCTTTTGGTTTTCACTGGAGAGGACAAACCCAACAGTTCTTCCAGTGGATGATCTCGAGTGCAACATTCTGATTGGTTCCAGTAAATTAGATGATCATTGTAATAGATTTCCTACACATTTTCACCAGAAAATCAATGGAGCTTTGGTTCAGCACAATGTATTTATACCCTACTTCAGTAGAGAACCCAAAAGGTAAAAGAAAGATGGACATTTCAGAGAACCTGGTAACAGCTATAAGATCAGGTATTATCGAACCATTCAGAATCCACACTACATCAAAATGGAGGTGACAAAATGGCGCAATCAAAGAGAGACATGCTCACCCAAACACTCAAAGAACTGGAGGCCACCACCCCAGATATAGAAGCATCTGCCATTGTCTCAGTAGATGGGTTGATGATTGCTTCTTCATTGCCGCAGGATGTGGAAGAAGACAGGGTGGCTGCCATGTCAGCTGCCATGTTATCGTTAGGAGAGAGGACAGCAAGTGAATTGGCTCGAGGTGAACTCTCAGAGGTGTACGTCAAAGGTGAAACAGGGTACATCATCCTGATGTCTGCAGGGGAGAATGCAGTATTAACAGCTTTAGCCAGGCAGAATGCAAAATTAGGGCTGGTCTTCTTAGACATGAAGCGCACAGCAGCGGAAATCAAACAACTTATATAACCCATTCGAAACCTATAAAACAGGTGAACCACACTACACACATTCAGAAGGAACCACATTGGAGAGGGAGAAAATGAAAGAGCTCATTACCATGGCCTTCCGTCAAGTAAGAGGAATCCAGAAGATACATCTTCCAGAGGAGAGTCCTCCCATGTTCACAAATACTGTTGAGAATTTACGAGAGGTATTATCCATCCACCGTGTAGACCATATCTTGATAGAGGGGAACCGCCACTCCTTCTATGTGATGTTTTCCAATGACAGGTGGATTGGCGTTACCACAGACAGGAACGTCAACGAGGTGATAATCAGGGCAGCTCTGGAAAGAGCAGTCAAATTCCTTGAAAAGCACAGCCAGGTTGAACAGCGTATGAAACACATAAAAAGGGATATAGAAGAATACTTTGTATCAGTAGGGGTGGATGCACGGGTTCGACGGATCAACCTCTCTGTGGAAAGTGATTCAGTCTCAGGGAAGATCCAGTTATCTGCCAGAGAAGGAAGAGCAGAAGCTGTAAAGGAGCAGCTGCGCCAGTTTCTGGAGAGACAGCTCCCTTACTTCATCAAGAACAAGGTGGATATCATTATTGAAAAGCAGGGCCTTCTGGATCGGATCACCAGAGATCAGTTATTACGTATTATTCGAAGGGTGGAACGATTATGAAAGCGAAAATTTTGGTTACTGGAGCCTTTAATGCGGGTAAGACCACGTTCATTCGCAGCATTTCAGAGATTGATCCGGTCTACACAGATAAGAAAATGCTGGATACTGAAGAGTTAACTACTGTGGCCATGGATTTTGGCAGGATCACTGTAGATGATACTATATCTTTATATTTGTTTGGCACTCCAGGTCAGGAGCGGTTTGACTTCATGTGGGATATTCTCAAAGAGGACATCATCGGATTTATCCTTTTGGTGGACAGTATTACTCCCAACATGGATGTCACCTTAAGAATGTTAAAGTTCTTTTCTGAACATTCAGATGCTCCCTGTGTGATAGCGTGTACCAAGCAGGATCACAAGGATGCGTTGCCTGTGGAGACTATACAGAAGCAGTTAAACATGGATACTGTTCCTGTGCTGCCGTGCGTGGCCACTGACAAAGTGAGTGTCAAGAAAGTGTTATTAACGCTGCTGCATGATATTCTGGAAAAGATTCACTAATTATCAGATTTTGGAGCAGCAATTCGGTGATATTGCAATATAGAGCTTCTAAAATTTTTTTATTTTTGTTTATTTTCTACAAAATCGTGGACAAGCTTCAAAAAGTCTGTAGTAGTTGTGACTTCTGCTTTCAGAAGGTCACGTTGATATTTCTTTGCTGGAGAAATACTTTCAGGGCATCGGTGTTATAAATCTCCCCTCTGGCACCGTAATGCTGGACCTTCAAAGATGCACAGGCAGTTCCCAGGATGCCGCACTCTTCTAGACTCACCTTTTTTTGCAGTCCGAAGATGAACCCTGCATCAAATGCATCTCCTGCACCAGTGGAATCTACAGCTTCGACGTTAAAGGAAGGTACATCTATCACTGTGTCACCAAAGATGAAGCAGCCTCCCCCATTCTTTGTAACGATTAATACCTCTGGTTTCAACGTTCTGGCTGCCATTTCTATGTTATTTATACCTGTTTTTCTCTTAAGATCATCTTCATTAATGAAAACATAGTTGAAAAAAGGGAGTAATTCCTCAAAAAGGAGTTCTTGCGGGTCCCATGAGAGGGTGATCTTCTTTTCTCTTTCTATTTCTCTTTGTCCACAGATAGTAATGACCTTTTTCACTGTATCTTTCTCATTACTGGATATGTGGACATGCTCAGCTAACAAGAGGTATTCATCAATTTCCTTGTACGCGTTGGCTCCTGTGTACTTGATCATTCGTTTGGCCTCTCCCTCCACAAGGATAACAGCTACTCCTGACTGACCAATTCGTCTTATGTGGGTAGTAACCACATGATACTTTTTCAGGTCTTCGATTTGGGCCTCGCCAAACGCATCGTTGCCTACAGCTCCCACTACCCCTGTTTTTACTCCGAGAGAAGCCAGCCAACAAGCTGTATTCCCCGCAGACCCTCCACAGGAGAAGGTAGCATTGTCACAGCGAACCTTTTCGTGGACATCTGGTATACCAGGCAGGTGAAAACTAATATCATAGTTTAGGTTGCCAATACAGATGACATCCATGTATTGCGTTATCATGATACTACTTAAACTTTGGTGCAATCGGAGGATTGAACCTACACTTATTCAGGTGGAGGCTGCCGCTGTCAATTTTGATAGTGTCTCGCGTTTGTTACACGTGTAACACCCGGTGTAACAACCTGTCATTACCTCATAACAGCATAAGAACACCACAACATACTAAAGGATTAACAACAGAAAGCTAAAAGGTGAAAGCTGCAAAGAGCAGTACCACAGCCAGCCCAAAGGTGATAATCCATAGTGTAGCATTGTATCTGAAAACTTTTAAACCGTCCATGGGGTACGTGGGAAGCAAGTTAAACACGGCCAAAAGGAAATTGATAAGTGCTAATTCCCTCAAAAGGGGGATATAGACTGCAGCTGCTAACAAAAGCGCCACAATTCCCACAGTAATGTTGGATATTGGACCTGCAATAGATGTTTTCGCCTCAATTTCAGGTGTTACCCATCCTGTAGACATGATCATTACTGCTCCGGGGAATGCGAACAGTATGAGTCCTGTCAGAGACAGCAAAATCGCCAGGAAAAGACCTTGTGTGTATTTCCTGTACTCTGCCCACAACCCGTACTTTTGAGCCACATACTTGTGCGACAGCTCGTGCAGAACAAAGGCAGTACCCACAATGATGAACCTTCCAGGGAGAAGCATTGGATTTGTGAATAAAGCTGATCTTCCTCTTAACAGGCCAAATATTCCATCTTCTCTTAATATGACAAAAGCCAAACTCAATACAATCCAAGATACTAGCAAATCGTTGATTTCTCTCTGACTGAATTTCATCAGAATTCCTCCTTCTCATCACTTTTATACTTTTCCATCAAATATTTTCTGATACCTGTTACGTGGCCAGCACCTGTTACTACCACGATAGTACCTGATAATCGCAGAATATTATCTGCCATGATACGATCTCTCTCCTCAATGAGTACTCTGTAGGTGGAAGGACTCAACCGGTACAACTCTCCTGTTAAATCATCCACTGTATCTTCATCCAGTTCTAATTCTACCTTGGAGGGCATCAACAGGTAGAAGATGATTTTCACTATATCCAAAAGGGATATTTCAGAGACCAGGCGGTTTAACGTGGTGACCACACTGCGGTCAATCAATTCCACGTGAGCTCCCACTTCTTGTGCTGCCTTTACTGCTTCCACCATTTCTGCTCCGGGGAAAACCCCTGTTTCTTCTCCCACCTTGCTCTGAAAGTAAGATAAGACACTGCCCAGAACAGCAATACGAATACCCATTCTGAACATATCACGAACACGTGGTTTTTCTACAGTTTTCAATTCCAAAGCCCTCAACCGTTCAGGGTCCAGCTCCAGTGCCACGTAATCAGGGTGAATCTCTGTGATAGTCTTTCTGACCAGATCAACACTTTCTTGAAAAACGTGACCAGTTCCTATGAGGATAACTCGATCTTGCCCGAGTTGAATCTCTTCTCTCATTGTGAGGCAGAAGTCTTGTACGTATATAAACATTAGTACAGGTTGTGTACTGTCAGGTGATACTGGGTTCTCTCGATTACCAAGAATACTTCTTTCACAGGAGATTATGACAAGGGATACACACGTTCCAACCATATAAGGTTCGGGATTGTCAAGTCTTCGGGGGATGAAGGACTTTAACCTTTTTGGTTATCATCTTTTCAGGGATAATGTGATAAAAGGCAATTTTGTTACACGTGTAACAAAAGAGACGAGCACCCGATAATTCTACAATCCATGTGGTTCGCAACATATATAAATCCTGCTGGAACCTAACATTCATGAAGGTCGTTATCATCGGATTGGGTACAGCAGGATATGCAGCAGCTATGGAAGCTGCCAGACGCGGTGCAGAGATCACTATCATTGAAAAGAGGGATTTTGAGACCTTTTCTCCCTGCGGACTCCCCTACGTTATAGATGGATCCATACCAACGTTTGAAGATTTGAAACATACAGTAAAACTCAGGAACACCAAAAAATTGCTGTCCCACCAAGTGGAATCCATTGATGTTAATCAAAAAAGAGTTTTTGCGAAAGACCTGTCAACTGGTGACACAAAAGATATTGTGTATGATACCTTAATCATTGCTACTGGTACGACACCGGTTGTCCCTCCTATTGCGGGAGCACGTGATCTCTTGGGGAGGGGTACCTACGTCGTTTCTGGGGTTGAGGACACAACTCAACTGAAGGAAAAGGCAGATGTGTCTGAATCCTGTGTAGTGATCGGGGCAGGAGCTATTGGGCTGGAAACTGCATGCACATTACACAGTAAGGGGTTATCTGTCACTGTGGTGGAAATGCTCTCTCACGTTTTCCCCCAGGCCATAGATGCAGATATTGCTCTGGATGTGAAGGCTCACCTAGAATCAGTGGGCATCCCCATATATTTGAATGCTAAGGTGGAATCCATTGCAGAAGAAAAGGGGAAGATAAGAATTACAGCAGATAAGGAGTACACCTGTGATTTTGCTTTGATTGCAGCAGGAGTAAAAGCGAATTATGCACTGGCTGAGAAAGCAGGCATTGAAATTGGAGAATGGGGCATCAAAGTCACTCCGCGAATGGAAACCTCAGCAAAGAACGTGTACGCGTGCGGGGATTGTATTGAGACCTTCTCCTACCTCAATGGGAAACCCTGGATGATGCAGTTAGCCACATCTGCTCTACAAATGGGTGCTATTGCAGCTGTCAATGCTACAGGAGGTGATGCAACATACCAAGGGTGTTTGAACACGTTTGCTTCTGAGTTAGCAGGCAGAGAAATTGCATCATGCGGGTTCACAGAAGCGCAGGCGAAACTCTTTGGGTATGAACCAGCCATTGGAAAGGGTCAGGGAACAGTAACAGCAGATTACTACCCTGGAGAGGACACGGTAAAGGTTAAACTAATTGTGAACAAAAAGGATCACAAACTGTTGGGAGGACAAGCCTTTGGCAAAGGAGCTTTCTGGAGGGTCAATGTCATTTCCATGGCTTTGAAAGCACGAATGACTGTAGAAGAGTTTTCAACAATGGAGTTAGCATACACTCCGCCATTGTCTCCTTCATATGATGCGCTGCAGAAAGCATGTGATTTTGTGCTGAGGCGGCTGTAGATAACCAAATGTTACACGTGTAACAAAAAGAACAATCAAATACCTTTTTAGGATTGTGCACTCTCTGGTCATGGTTGAAAGGTTGAAAATTCCAGACTTCACAAAGAATTTCTCCACATAAAGACTAAGAAAAAGCAAGAAGAGTGGGATCAAAGGACGAAGGAGGTGAAATCCATGGAAGTGGAAATACGTCTCCCACTCTTCTTGTGGTGTTTATACTTTCCTTTTGTTATACCACTTTTTAAATGTTTGCACTATTCTCCATATATAAGGGGTGATAAATAGTCTCCTTGTACCAATTATTAGGTGGTTGGGTGTGTGTGTAGTGCAGTGTGAAAACCTTAAAAAGGGTTGAAACGAGAAGGGATGCATGGAAGATGAAAAAATGGAAAGAGAGTATGGCTACTTTGTTCAGTTTTTTAATTTTGCTTTTGTCCTCAGAGGGGAAGCAAGACATCTGGAAAAAATAAAGGAACGCATTATTGCAGAACATGTTTCGAAAGGACACATCAGACTCGTGAAACCAGTGTATTCAAAAGAAGAGTTATGTCTGGTGGATGAATCAAAATGGAAGGTCTACCAACGATTGAGACAAAGAGAGTTGCCCATGAACATGAAAGAAGTGGATGAAAGTGAATTTTTTACCTTCGCCTGTATATTGCGTGGAGAGGTTAGCTATTTAGAGGAGGTAAAGGACATCCTTAAAGAGTATGCTGCAAAAGGGCACATTGAAGTGGCTAAATCCACCTATTCCACAGAAAAAATATTTGTGGTCACTGAACCAGAATGGAGAGCTTTCCTGCAGTCAAAAGAAGGGCCTGAGATAACCGAAGTGGATGAGAATGAATTTTTTACCTTTGCTTGTATATTGCGTGGAGATGTCGGCCATCTAGAGGAGGTAAGGGACATCCTTAAAGAATATGCTGCAAAAGGGCACATTAAGATTGTGAGGGTCACCTATTCAGCAGACAGAATGTTCATAGTGAGTGAGTAATCGAGAACAATAGAAGTTAAAAACTAACAGAATAGGAATCACCACTGTAAAAGAGGTGTCAAAAATGAAATTTCATGTTCCAACAGAGATAATTTTTGGCTCTGGAGCACTTTCCCGGCTCAGCACAATAGTTGAAGATTTAAGAGTATCCCGCATTTTTCTTGTTACTGATAAGGGAATAATCAGATCAGGCATTGCTGATAACGTGTTGTCCCAGGTTGAACCAGTGCACGTGGTTGATACTGTTGAGCAGAATCCCAAGTCTACCACAGTGAATGAGGCTGCAGCACTTGTCCGGAAGATGAAGCCAGATTTAGTGATTGGATTGGGTGGTGGGAGTGCTCTGGATGCTGCCAAAGCACTTGCATTGTTAGGGACAAATCCAGGGAATATTGAAGAGTATGAGGGGAAACAAGAGTACAAATGTCAACCTCTTCCTGTTCTGGCCATTCCCACTACATGCGGCACGGGAAGTGAGGTGACCTGGGTTGCCGTGATCACTGATGCTGAACGGAAGTTCAAGATGAGTATAAAAGGTCCTGACATGTTTCCTAGAGCGGCTGTCATTGATCCTGATGTGCTTTTAACGCTTCCTCAATCGCTTGTTGCTTCCACAGGGATGGATGCAGTCACCCATGCGTTAGAAGCTTACACATCAAAGCCGCGAACAGTTATTACGGATGTTCTTGCTTTGAAGGCGCTTGAACTTATTTTTGAATCACTTGAGGATGTTTATACTGATATAGGTAATAGAAAGGCACGAGAGGACATGATGCTGGGGAGTACACTAGCTGGTATGGCCTTTGGGAATAGTGATGTGGGGGCTGTTCACTGTATTGCTGAGACAGTGGGCGGTCTTTACGATGTGCCGCATGGTGTGGCAAATTCCATTTTTCTCCCCTTTGTGATGGAATTTAACCTTCCTGTGGTAAAGAATCGGTATGCAGACATTGCCAGGCTCACAGGGATTCAAGAGAAAGATGATGATACTGCTGCCCGAGCCCTTATTGAGAAGGTCAAATTATTGTCTCGTTCTTTGAATATTCCTTCTTTTAAGACGTTGGGTATTGAAAAAAATGATTTTTTTGAAGTTGCTCAAAGATCTGTTCAGAATAATTCCAACCCATCCAATCCGAGAGAGGTAACTGCGAAAGATTATATTGAGATTCTTACAAAAACCTTTCAGGAGTCCTAACTCACATATTTTCCTCTTTTTCTACGAATATCGGGTTTCCCTTCATGAGAATCGAACCAGATATACCTGAATAATTCAAAATTTCTCGATGCCTTATCCTGAAACTACAGGATCAGAGCCAAAGCCAATTCTCTACAAAAACTCCCTCATCTGCGGAATCCTTCCCTCGATCATTGTTAACCCACGTGGGAACTACTACCTTCTTATCCAGGATACCCCACAGGCATCACATACAGTGGAACTTCCTCTTCCGGCAAATCTAAAACCTGCTGTAAATCCACATCCAGAAAGGCTCCTACCACCACTGTTCCTAACCCTAGAGCCACTGCCTGCAAGTAAATATTCTCTCCCACGTGACCCGCCTCCATGTGCACATACCTTTCACCTCTCTCACCATACCGTACAGTAGTCCTCTCATACTCTGCAGCAATGACAATGTTGACAGGTGCCTCTTGTATAAAGGATTGACCCAGACAGGCTGCAGCAACTCTCTGTCTGAAATCACCTGGTTTAACCAGTACTAATGAATGAGTCTTGGGTACATACTGGTATATACCAGAGGCTAACCCTTCAACACCCTGTTCTCCCACTACTAGATACAGTGTCAATGGGTATGTAGCACCAGCAGATGGTGCAGCCCTCTTGAATCCTTCTGTAATACCTTGTCCAGCCCACAACAACTGTGACACGTGTTCCACAGACAATGATTTGTCTTGATAATCCCGTATGGAACGTCTCATTCTGATAGCTTCTTCCACAGACATGTCACCCTTGAACTGTGGTGGTGGTAGATCAATTTCAGACTCTGTCTTTACATCTTCTACCGGCTGCGGCTGGTTTATGCACAAACAGAGGAACAGAAAAACCAAGATATATAGTTTCATGCTGATAATTTTAAGTTCACCCATAAATAGGTTATGAAAAGACAGCTCAGGATCAAAATTAATAAGAGGTTTTTATCAATTGAAAGAAATAAGAGATAAAAATGGGAAGATACAAAACAAAATGAAGACTAAGTACTTCTTGGAAAAAAACTGATTCTTGAACTTTTTAAGAAAGTCATTGAAATGTTACACGTGTAACAAATAAGAGATACCAAAATAACTCCCAAAGTAAATGAAAAATAATCTAGGATTTCTTGATCTGAATAATCTCTATCCTGAACTCAAAAAGAGCAGGATTCACGTCCAAGATAACCTCAGTATCAGTAACCTCTATAACAACGGCAAACTCTCCTTTGTACATCACCTGGTTGCCCATATATGCTTCTGCACCCTGTTCAAACTCCTCTCGTGAGACTGTCTCCCTACTGGGTCTCACTGCAAACCGGTGGTTGAAATCCAGTGTAACAGTATCTTCTGTCACTTCCAATATGTGAAAGGAGACGTTACCCCACTGGTATGTCTGCCCCTGTATAGGCTCATATCCTGTCTCCTGAATGAATTCTTCTGTAGACATCGGCACCTTTTTTCTTTCATCCCAGTACCCGTAGGCATCTAAAGGATACAGCCGTATGGTCGTCTCTTCTCCCACTTTCATTCCCAGAAGCCGTCTCTCTACTGCTAAAGGTGCCACTGCATTTCCCCCTGGTTCTCCCCCTATTACGATCACTAGAGGTTCGTACGTCCTTTCCTGATCAAAGATATTTGCCTTCTGCGCTATTTCCTCAATAGAGGTGTCCACGATAATACCATTAATGGAAATAGTGTAGTTAAGCACCACAGTGTCTCCAGCACTCACAGTAGCCTCTTCCACGAGAAAAGCGGCCAACACAATGAGTGCAATGCCCACTACCCAAAAGATTTTTTTCTGTCTTGTATCAATGAGCTGAGTAAATTCCATGGAAGGGTAATCCCATCACTATTTATAAACCTATGGGTGGTATATGCTGTCCAGTAATTTTGGTGTAATGTCTATTTACTCATTTCATGGAGAGATAACCTATAGGTAATGAATCACACAACCTTAATACCTCGCCCTCTGTTGAGAACCTTAATACTCTCTCTTTGACTACCTGATAACATCAGCCACAGCTCCACCAAGCATAGCAAAGAACCCTACCAGAACCACCACCTTCATCCTCCATACAGGTTCAAACCCCAGCAACGTCCCGTAATGAAAGACCCCTAATACAAATAAAATAATAGTGACCATTCCGTAGGACACACACACTAATGAAATAATTCTCACCGGAACGTATGAACCAAACTTTCTGTGATCTGCCACTCTCTGGTAATCAGTGAAGTAGATCATAATAACCCCCAAAGCCACCGAAAGGATCATAATAGATATCAATCGGATCCCCCTGAGTTCGTCAGCCAGACGCCAGATTTCTTCTGTAGCGCAAAATGGACTTGACAAGAGAGAGGCGCCAATGATTTGCTGAGCCATGTCATCGAACCCAAAGATCTCAGGCTCTGTTCTTATCCGATCCTTGATCTTCTGGGATACTCTGGGCTTCTCGACGTCTTTTTGCACTGACACTTTTTCCTCCAGTGGATACTTCTCTTCCATGATCAGTAAAGAGAAATAATATTAATAAGGTTTCTGTACAGTCCTTCATTTCGCACCATTGATCTACTGGAACTGTTACACTTCAAGGGAGGGGTTCTTCAACAAATAAAATACTTAGTAATTTTGAGTGCCCAAGAAGTGATTGTCATTACCAATTTCTTAGATTATCTGAATTAAAGGCACTCCTGTCCTGTTACACGTGTAACAGCCAACATCCAACCAGTGGACATCTTTCTGTGAGAGACTCTTTTTATCTAATGAAGGACTGCAACAGGTAAGAAAGGGGAGAATTTATAAAGGGCTACTGAATAGTACACTAAGGACTTGAGGTGTCATCATGCTCAGGCCAAAGAACCGTCCTGAAATACAATTGAAAGTGGCATCTGCCCAACAGCAGGACTTCGGGAGAGGGTTAGTTCGCATTGATAGACGGCACCAGCAAGTTTTGGGTGTCAAACAGGGAGACGTGGTAGAGATTGAAGGTGACAGAATCACGTCTGCTGTAGTGGTGGACTCCTACCCTAATGATCGTGGGCTGGACATTGTGCGCATCGATGGGTTAACCCGAAAGAACGCTCGAACCAGCATGGGTGAATATGTCAAGATCAGAAAAGCGTATGTACAGGAAGCGAAACAGGTAGTATTAGCACCCACACAGAAGAACATGCATTTAATGATGCCGGGAAACATTATATTGCAGAATATTCTTGGTAGGTCTCTGAAAAAGGGCGACATTATCAGTCTTGTTCAGCAGAGGAGAAGGCCTGGAGGGACGCTGTTCCAGGATCTGTTTGAGATGATCGATAATACTCCCTTCGGGTTAGGAGAGATGCGATTTTTAGTAGTTTCCACGTCACCAGGTGACATCATCAGAGTTACCCAGAGGTCGAAGGTAAAGGTATTACCAGAAGCTGTGGAAATCACTGAAAGCGAAATTCCTGCTATTACCTACGAGGATATTGGTGGATTGAAAGAAGAAGTGCAGAAAGTCAGAGAGATGATCGAGTTACCGTTAAAGCACCCGGAATTGTTCGATCGGCTGGGGATTGAACCTCCTAAAGGTGTGCTCCTGCATGGGCCGCCAGGAACGGGGAAGACGTTAATTGCTCGAGCAGTAGCGTCAGAGTCTCAGACCAACTTTTCATCCATAAATGGTCCTGAAATTATGAGCAAATTCTACGGTCAGTCTGAGGAGAACTTGAGAAGAATGTTTGAAGAAGCTCAGAGGAGTGCTCCCTCCATTATTTTTATTGATGAACTAGATGCAATTGCTCCCAAGAGAGGGGAGGTCACAGGAGAAGTGGAGAGAAGGGTAGTCGCTCAATTGTTAGCGTTGATGGATGGTCTTCACGCTCGAGGGAAAGTGATCGTTATTGCTGCTACCAATAGGCCTGAAGGTATTGATTCTGCTTTGAGGAGGCCGGGCAGGTTTGATAGAGAGATCGAAATTGGTGTTCCTAACAAACAGGGGCGGAAGGAGATCCTCCAAATCCACACAAGGGGAATGCCTTTGGATAAGGATGTCTCGTTGGATGATTTCGCTCAGATCACTCACGGATTCGTGGGTGCAGATTTGCAGTCTTTGTGTAAGGAAGCTGCTATGTACGCGCTGAGGCGAATCCTTCCTGAGATCAATTTAGAGGATGAACGTATTCCTGAGGAAGTTTTAGAAAAGATTGCAGTCACCAAGAAAGATTTTGAGAGAGCATTAAAGATTGTGGAGCCCTCTGCCATGAGAGAAGTCATGGTGCAAACTCCTAACGTAACCTGGGAAGATGTTGGCGGTCTGGAAAAGGCGAAACAATCCTTGATCGAAGCAGTGGAGTGGCCGTTAAGGCGGCCTTCCGATTTTGAAGAGATGGGCATCCACCCCCCTAAGGGTATCTTTTTGTATGGTCCTCCAGGGTGTGGAAAGACGTTGTTGGCAAAGGCAGTTGCCCACGAGAGTGAAGCTAATTTCATTGCAGTGAAGGGTCCTGAAGTACTCTCTAAGTGGGTAGGTGAGAGTGAGAAAGCAATCCGGGAGATCTTCAGAAAAGCAAAGCAGGTGTCTCCCACCATTGTCTTCTTTGATGAGATTGATGCGATAGCGGGAAGGCGTGGAGAAGAGATAGGCTCACGGGTGGGTGAACGGGTTGTTGACATGTTGTTGACGGAAATGGATGGACTAGAAGATCTGGGCGATGTGGTGGTTATTGCAGCCACCAACAGGCCTGACATGTTAGATCCCGCTTTGCTGCGACCAGGCAGGCTGGACCGGTTAATTTTGGTGCCTGCTCCAGATACAGAATCCAGAAGGAAAATCTTGGAAGTGCACACCAAGGAGATGCCGTTATCAGATGTGGATTTACACTACATTGCATCCATTACCGAGGAGTTCTCAGGAGCAGACCTGCACGGGCTGGTCAGAGAAGCAGGGATGAATGCAATGCGTGAAGGAAGCAAGAAAGTGGAAATGAGACACTTCAGCTACGCTCTGGAGGAGATACAGCCTTCAATATCTGATGAAATGATCCATGAATATGATAAGAACGTGAGACGTGAAATAGAAATGTATCACTAGGTGGTTATATGGCAAAAATTGCTGCCTCCCGAATCCGAGATCGAATGGTGGTCACCAGTCAAGGCCACGAAGTTGGATTGTTATTCGATGTAGTGGTAGAAGAAAAGACAGGTAAACTGGTAGCTTTAGTTGTGGAGCCTACCACAGAAGAGATGCGGGATCTACTACTGACAGATAGGGAAGGACTGGTTTTAATCCCCTTTACTGCGTTGCGGGCCATACGCGACTTTATCGTGGTGGATGCTAAGAGAGTACCCAGAAAAATCAAGAAAGTAGGGATGTTTGCCAAAAGAGAATCTACAGTCTGAATTGAAGCATGGACTTAACGTAGTCATCTTTTCTGCCCGTAACGCCGTCTATGATTTCGTATCTGGTTTCGTAAGAAATCACAAAATATGGGTAGTACACCAATTTGGTGTCCCAAACTTCAGATCTCTCCCAAATTGCTGCTTTTTTTGCCTCTTTCTTTTGGAGGAGAGGGGTTATAACAGATTCATTATCCAGGACCTCTTCATTTATTTCAAAGTAGTTTACAATTTTTTTTCTGGGGTCCTCAATAATTTTGTATTGGATTTTAGGCTGGAAAACTTCGAATTGTTTGGTTTCAAATTTTTTGTGCTTTTTAACATGGATTAAATCTTTTTGAATTAAGGAACTAATGATTCTCTTTACCTTTCTCTTGTCAAAGTGGGTTATTTTTATAATGTCCAGCTGGGTGGCCTGCCCTCTTTTCATAATCGATGTCATCACACTTTTTTGGTCTGGGGTTAACTCCATGAGATCACGAACTCCTCGCGTTCTCTTCCCCTTTTTTAAGAGGATTTCTCCAGTTATTCCGTCTATAAAACAGGACAAGCTCTCGTACTTACCTTTTGCTGGGTAGTAGTCAAAGAACACCTGGTACAATGGGTAGTAGATTTTGAAAACACCGTGAATTATGTCTTTTTTGAATACCATTCGTTTCGCTTCTCTTCTGGCAATATCTGTGATAGTGTCATCGAGGTGTGAGATGATGATCCTTGTCTTTTTGAGCTTTACATCTTTGATCTCTGGGAGCATTTCGACGATGTTGGCTTTGTGAGCGATTTTTGACTTTGGTTCTTCTCTGACAGAAATGTGGGGACGTGGTGGTGCTTGGAGTTCAGGTTCTTCATGTACATCTGATGCAGGCGCGCCTTGACCATCCTCTAATTTATCCAATGTATCTAACATATCCTCTCGTAACCATCCTTCTTCAGCAAGCTCATCCAAAAGCTCTGAAAGGGCAATCTCTAATTTGTACTCTTCATTTACCATTTCAATTAACTCTTCCAGTTCATTTGTGGTCTCTTTTCCCCATTTTTCCCGGATTAACTTTTTCACATCTTCCCGCATGGCAGATGGATCAATATCTAAGAGGGGCTGTCGTTCTCTTCCTTCGTGCTGTGATATCCTTGGTCGAACACTGGCCAGAAAGCACCGGGACGTCTCTTCCTGTTTATCCCCAATGATGGCCATACCAATAGGTAAGTTCTTGATGAACCGATCTTCCTGGAATCTTTCCGGCACTTCTGAAGGCATCCTCCGCACCACTGCTTTGATATCATCCTCGTACACCAATTTGTGGCAGATGACAATATCAACTTGGGATAGAATTCTGGAATCGATAGCAGAGGGCTGTTGAGTGGCTAATACAATGGAGCAGCCAGGCTGCCTCCCCTGGCGGACGTACTCGATTAACGCATCAGTGGCAGCAGTCTTCCTGCCAGAACCCGGAACCAGTATGTGTGCTTCATCGATCATCAGCCAGGTTACTGGTACTGACTCGAACAGCCCGGACATGCTCACCGCTTCCTTTCGGCTGATCCTCTTGCGGGTATTCAGAATGGTCCTGGCCAGGATGCCCACGATTAATGCTCTCACATTGTCCTGCAAAAAAGATACGTCAATCACAGACATTTGACCTCTCCGGGATAAATCCCTCAACTGGGTTCCCTCTTTATGGAAAATCCCCCATTCTAAAGCTCCTTTCAACCGAGCAATTAATGCTCTCCGCGTGGAGTTTTTGAACCCCTGCTTCGGAGAATTGATCCCTTCTTCAGATTCAATGCATTTGATCATGTCCTCAATCGCGTAATTGTCTCTCAACCCTTCTTTGTACTGGCCGTCCTTGGTGGTGTATCCCTCTTTGACGCGCTCTAAAACCCTGTCTATCAACAACCCCATGGTGTCAAACCGATCAAACCCAAAAGTTAAACACCAGTCATCAGCAGTTAATTCTGAAGGTCTTATGGTAAATATTCTATCCCAGGTTTCTTTGGGTGCATCTCGTGCGTATCCTGCAGGGATGAACACTTTCATGGTGTCAATACCTTCAGGGTTCAACCCCCAGTCTTGTAACAACTGCTGTTCCTGTTCCACGTGATTTGCTTTTTTCATGCTCCAGAATATGCCCATGGGATCGATGATAATAACACCAACTGCATCGTTCTTTAACGCTAATTCTTCTGCAATCACCCCTAATGTATAGGATTTACCTGATCCACGCATACCGCAGATAAAGACGGCATGGGGAGATATACTATCCATGAAAATCCGTTTTCTGTAGAATCCTGTAGAATCGGACCTCTCTTCAGCTACTACACCAATATCCATGGCAGCCTTGGGGCCGTGTTCTTTGTACACACTGGTTTTCCTGCCCACAAATAGAGAGGTTCCATCTCCTAGAGCTCTCAAGGGTTCGTTAACGATTGTCCGACTCTGCATACACATATTGATAATCAATGATATAAATAGTTTTCGGTAAGCAAGAGAGCTGAGACACGTTGTAAGCAAGAATTAAGTGGGGACGTTGGTGTTCTGCGAAAACACGAAATTCTCTGATAGAGTGTGGGAAAAGTTTAAATATCTTAAAGAACAATAAATAAGGAGGTGAAAGATGTGAAAACGAGAAAGATAGGTGTGCTGCTTCTCCTAGCAGTGTTGATCTTAGGCGGATTTTCGGTAATCCTCGGCGAGGCTACTGGCATTTTCGCAACACTGCTGGATTTGTATGAGGACGGAATTTCCACAGTATACGATGGTAATGGTGGAGGAGGCGGCCAACCTGATGGTTCTGGAGGCGGCTGACCAGATACGAGATGATGTCGGACGACGATCCTTGTGAGAATCCTTGAGGAAAACCCTCAAGGAGGTCTGAAGTGCCATACGACGATCCCTTTGTAGAAATCTTCGAGGATCGATCTCTCCTTCAAGGTGTAAATCGCCTTGGAGAGATCAATTATCAGCAAATCGGTGCGGATGTGGAGCAAGGTCATAAGGTAGCTTCCCACCTTGAAGAACATCGGTGTGGTGGGAAGCAAGCTGAACAGGTCTCTCAACGCGTGTTCGTATTTGGTCTTGAAAAGGAACAGGTAAGTGGTATAGGTGGCATACCCTTCGGGGTAAAACCAGGTGTGCGTAGTGGTGTACTGATCCAGCGTGTTCAGCCACTCATAGAACTTACGGAAGCTCACATCCTGCTCTCGTACTAGAGGTGCAATCTTGCGTCTGATGTCTCCACAGAATTCCAGAAAGAATTCCCATTCTTGGTGATCCCAGGGGATGTCCACGGGCTCAGAAACCCAGGTGGATTTTCTCCAGGTATCACTTTTTTTTATTTCTTCTAATATGCGTCTGCCACACTCCTCCCACCCCAGAGAGGATGCTTTTGGAGTGTAGATTTCTCCTCTTTCTCCTGAGAACAGCATCTCTTTGAACCCTGAATATTCATCAAAATCTATCCCCGGATCACCTGCTGCAACCACAGGAAAGTCTCCGAATACGACACCAACGTAGGTGAGGTTTTTGTTCTTTCTCAGTTCCTCAAACACTCTAAAAGGGTCATCAAAATCCAGAATGTAGTAGATTTTGGGTTTTTTTCGCATGGGTTTCAGGCGGAGCTGGGGGCCTACCAGAATCTCCTGATCGAGCATCTCCTGTAGGGCTCTTGACACAGATTTCCTGTAGATACCCAGAGCTTTTGAGATTTCGTATATCTGCCTTCTGGGTTCCTCGTATATTTGACAAAATATTTCGTAGTATCTTTCCTTTTTTTCCATTTCGGAGAGTGCGGGCATCTTCAAACCCCCAACAGATATATAGTACTCCAGCAAACGTTTGTATGTGCCGGAAGCATACTTCAGTGAAGTCTAAGATCAGATTTATAAATCTTTCGGCCGATCTTTCACCCCCCTAACCGGGATCGGTGTGTTTCGCACCGATCCCTACCCCATGTAATTACGCATTTGATGAGGATATTCCCACTTATTGTGTGAGAGGTTGTTTTGTGTCCCTCCAGTCTTTTTGGAATTTGCTTTTCTCTGCAGTTATAAACATTCTGCATTCATTTTTATAAAAGCTTTTGGGGTCATTCTTCACTGCCAAAGCTGAAAAGCTGATATACCCAAGAAGATCAATACCAGCACTAAGAATACTAAAGCAACGTACCTCCCTTTGCCTGCTGCTAACCCCACCAGAGTAACAATCAAGAGAGCCAGCCCCACAGCAATACTGGTTGGCGGCTGCAGTATGTCTCTCCCGTATCTTAAAAATCTATCTGAAAAAGAATAGCTCTCACCAGCCTGGTTGGAAGCGTTCGTAGAATATCTTCTGCATTCTCTTGCTTCTTTTCCTATTGATTCTGCTAAATCCTCGTATTCATCAATTAAATCTTCATAAACTAATTTCTTCTTCTCTAAATTAAGAATAGCTTGTGAAGTCTGGACATCCTCATACGTTTCGTAGATATCGCTCTGTTCCAATGTTTTAATCTTCCCTTCAATGTCTGAAATATCTCTCCTGAAACTATCTGCTCTCTTTCCCAGAGAAATCTGAACCTCGTCGAAAATGTGGGCTGCTTTCGTGTATGAATCCTTTGCCTGTTCATAAGAGTGTTTGGCCTCCGAATACTGCTGATTACTAAAGTATAAATCACCATCTGCTGCGTACTTGTCCGCTTCTTCTTTCAGCGCTTCTGCTTCTGCAAATTGGGAACACAATTCTGTTACCTCGTCACATTCACGTATTCTGGCTGAAATTTCCAGCTTCAATGTTTCATAAAGTGAATCCAGCGACATGGTCAAAAACAGCGTGGACACATCTTCAAAGGAGTGCTGTGCCCAGGATGCTTCCACACTGGCTTCTGTGTACTTGTTGTCAAGCAGTAAATAGTGCGCTTCTTCAAGACCGGCATGTGCCTGCCACAGCTTTTCTGCTGCTTCTTTTAAAACCCTCATATGGGACATTTTGCTTTTATCCCCTACTCTTCCATATAAATTGGCTGCCTCCCCAAAGAGATAGCTCGCTTCTTCATAACTGTAGTTCCGCAGTTCTTCCATAGCAGCTGCTACAACCCGATCTGTATCCAGGAATTTCTCACACTCTGAAATCCGTTTTTGACATTGAATAGCCATGAACGTATTCCCCGCTTCTTCATATTTTGCCCGGGCCTGTTCAAAGTGGATGATCGCCTCCACTAAATTCCCCTTTTCCATGAAATCTTTTCCTGCACTGTAGAGCTGATCTGCTTCTGAGCCAGTCATTGATGTTAGCTCTTCTACCCCGATAGTGTACAACCCCAAAGAGTATCCTGCCACAATTTCAGGGTATCCATTCAGGTTGATATCTAAGACAGCCCCATCTATGTAGTTCCCCTGTAAGTTTTCTGAACTCCACACCATTTCTGTAGTAGAAAAAACTGATATGTAATTATTGGAGAAAACCACTAATTCTTTCTGCCCATCTTTATCAAAATCAGCAATATCAAGCTTTCGAACCTCATTAGGTGCGTTAAAAGTCTGGAGTAAACTACCGTTGTAGTCCAAAATGTACACTATAGATGCTGACCCCCCCATGACGTTTCGAGGGCCTATGAACTTGCCTGCAGAGACCGTATTCACATTGTAAGGTGATGTAGAATACTCCCACTTGAGGTTTGGCACATCATCTAAAGGATCTGGAGTCCCCTGGTCCATATTGTCCAGAACGTAGATATACCAGGACTCACCCACGACCAGTTCAGGTTCCAAATCAGGGTCCTGATCGATTTCGTGAGCAGCAGTATCACTATCTAAATCAAAGGCATACACTGCTCTCACTGGCTCTCCTGGGACCAGATCGTAACTCCATTTGAACTGTATCATACCGGTAAATGGATTGAACGTGTACACAGTTGCACTGTCAGCTGCCACCACAATTTCCTTCGTAGGGGAAGGGCTGTCATCAAAGTTAACCACAATGACATCGTTGATGGTGCCTGATGTTGAAACAGCAGTAAATGTGGGAACTGCAGGTATGGTGCAGGTCTGACAGTCAGTAATGTAGACAAATAATTCCAAATTGGTGACCACAATCAAGTCCTTACAGTTGTCAGCATTGATATCTTCAGCTAGAATCTTTCTCACACATCCGTCAAAGGGAACAGGTTGTCCTGCAGCAACGCCCTGACCGAATTCCTGAATGAATTGTCCTTCAGCGTCGTACACTCTTATCAAAGAAGATTTGCCGCAGTAGCAGCATCCCACAAAGATCAGCTTCCTCGTGGTAGTGCAGATACTATCTGCATAGATGGCAGAAACACACCCATCAGAATAACATGGATCTTGAGCAGTATCATTCTTGCACACTCTTTTTTCCCAGATCAATGTGCCGTCAGGTTTGAATTGACTTACCATACCCTCACATATGATTGCTGTAACAGAGCCTGTGGGAGTACTCAACATCTTTTCATAAGATTGACCTGTTGCTAACAGAATTTCTTTGTATCCATCTTCATTCAAATCAGATACATGTATATCAGTTAACCTGCCAGGCACCTGCCACAACAAATGAAACTCTATGTCCGCTTTCACTGTACTCAGCCCAAGCAGCAGCACGATGACGATGATTTTCATCTTCATAAATCATTATTAGTTAACAATACTATATAAAGATTTCGATTCATCAAGGGTTTTTTCAATAAATTTTTTCAGCATGGCAAATTTTTGCTGGTTTACACCCTCTATAGTGATTCTCACCTTGGGTTCAGTGCCTGATGGTCTCACCAAAATCCAGGAGCCATCACCAAAGTTAGCCCTTACTCCTGAGACAGTGATAACCTCATTGATGTGAGTGAGGTTCTCTATACGCTCTTTGAAAAGGGTAACTACGGAGGGTTTGTCTTCAGTTATTATATTAATCTTCTCCAAAGGGTAATCATTAATTTCCGAGCATAAGTGTGAAGCTTTTGTGTTTTGAATGAATTTCACCAAAAGAGCAGCAGAGACAATGCCATCAATCCAATTCCCAAATCGTACATGGATATGTTTCCAGGGTTCTCCTGCAAATACTGCCTTATACTTTAAAATACCTTCATGAAGATTTCCTAACATGACTCTCTTGGTGTAACCCCCTTTTCTGGAAACGTACTCATCGATTCTAAAAGAAGTATTAATGGAGGTTACGATACAGTCTCCTTTACCAACGTAATACCCCGCAAATAATGCAATAACAGAATCTTCAGGGATGACATTCCCCTTCTCGTCGACGACAGTGATTCTGTCTGCATCGCCATCGTGGGCAATTCCCATGTCTGCCCCCGTTTCAACTACTGTCTCTTTCAACAGTGAAATATTCTTTTCTGACGGTTCAGGAGATCTTTCAAATCTACCAGTAACCTCCCTGAACAATGTTGTAACCTCACATCCCATTTTTTTCAAGATATCAGGTGTTACCAGAGCTCCCATCCCATTTCCGCAGTCTGCTACAATTCTTTTACCGGAGTAGTTACTGCCGCATTCCTTTTTTACGTACGAGAGAACTGCTTTTCTGTAGGAAGGGATAACATCTGCCTGGGTGACAGAAGGTAACCTCCAACTACACAAAGCAGAACTCTTCTCCATGATCTCTTCTATTTCTCTTTCTTCTGAAGGGTATAACTCTCTGTGGTTGACAAATACTTTCATCCCATTGTTGTCAGGCGGATTATGAGAAGCAGTTACCATGACGCCGCAGTAATCACAGGCAAAAGCTAAACCAGGTGTGGGAACACAGCCCACGTCCACAACAGGAACACCGTGCGAGAGCACTCCCGCGATGATTGCTTGAGATAACATATCTGAGGAGGTCCTCCCATCTTTCCCCACCATGACAGGTAATTTTCTCCTCTCTGCAAATACTGCCACACTCTTTCCCAGACGTAACGCAAATTGTGGAGTAATTCTTTTTAAATCTCCGCGAATTCCAGCAGTACCAAATAACATGCTTATCCCTGTTTGAGCAGCTCTTTCAGTTTTCCAGATTCCTCTTTTGCCCTCCTATCATCCATCACCCTGTTGAAAACATTCTTACAGATTTCTTCTGCCAAAAGGGTTAAATCTCCCATGGTAACGTCCTCTTTAGTGAGGCGGAGTTTCATTAAATGGCTCTTGATAATGTTTTCTGCCATAAAATCTCCGAACAGGCTGGCCAGAAAAAGGTGGATATCCCGTAAGATCTCTCCGGGAGTTTTGTGAGCTTTTTTTTCAATAGGCTTTACCTTTGGTTTCTTCACTAAATGCGACATACCTTCCCGTTCCAGCATCTTGATCAAGTCTTCCACATCAGGAACAGGAACACTGATGTCATGATCTAATATTTCAGAAGAGACTGAAGAAAACCCATGAATATCAGTATACCATTTTAAAACGAATTCTGCCCGCTCCCTTTCCAGAGAATACACAGAGAGGACACCTTCCAGTGAATTCCAAATCCTCTCTAACGCTTCATCTCCTCCCAGTTCACCGTAGGTGGCTGCCTTTATCTCCCCATCGATGAGCAGCAAGTTGCCCATCTGGTGGTTGCTGTACTTGATCACTCCTGTAAACCGTTCTCTGAGCAGTTCATCCAGTAATGTGTCTAACGATCTGACTTCTGTCTCTCTCTGTAGTGCACCTGTTGGAAAGTCCATGTTACTCACCCAGTTTTTCTCTTTTATTTTTCCACCGTTTCTTAAACTCCTTTGCTAAAGAGACATCCCTGATCAAGTCCTCACCCATTTCACCCATTAACCGCTTCACCAGGACATCATCTGTACCTTCTTCAGCCTCAAAGGGGTGAGTAACCTTAGGAGGATTCGACAGCTGATAGAAGTCCACTGTTCCCTTGAATTCCATGCTTTCGTAAATTCTTCGCAAAGCTCTCATACCGGTTGACTCCCCTGACGTGCCCATGGAGTAAGCTGCCTGGATTTTCCCGTGGCCCAAAACCATGAGCCCTTGGGAAGTGTCTGAGCGCACCCATAAATATCCGTCGAATTTCCTGGAAGCTGCGCTCTTTAACAGTGCTTCAAAGGAAAAGGTGCCATTACAAGGAGCATTCAGCACTAATGTCCCTCGCTCCAATCCAAGCATCTGGAGAGCCATGAATCGTTTTAAATCGTCTGTAGCTTTTTCAGAAGCAATTGTTTCTTCCACAGGGTATTTCAATCGAGAAGCATTGTTCAAAAACAGGAAATTTTCAATGAATTCTCTTTCCAGCCTGTAGACTTTACCTCCTCTATTAATCAATACAATTTCCCGAAGAGCATCATCTCCCAGCCGGGTTGAAGTTCCTGATTCAAACAGAGCTGCAACAGGGGTCTTTAAAAAGAGGATGACACCCTCTTGGACAACATCCTCTGTTTCCCGGCTCATTCTCAGGCACCCTATCAAATTCTCTTCTTCCAACGTTTTGATCACTGGTAAGAGATCCCCACCTTTTACTGCATACAGTACACCAGTGAATATGGTATCTCCAATTTTGAATTTTTCTGTGCTCTCGGGGGCTAAAAAGATCTCTGGAAAATCTTTTTTTATCTTTTTCATAACGTTCTCCGTGTACACTGCAGTCTGTGCCAAAACATCAGTATCCAACGAGAGAATATACTCTAAAGCCTCTGCACCATAAAGGCGTCTGCCGTCAGAAAATTCACAGAGAGCTGCCACAACCTCCTGGTTCAAATACAGGATATAGTGATCAGTAAGACCGTCATCCTCTACAGTCAGCCTGATGTAACCAGTTTCTACACTGTCTAGTACTTCTTCAGGATGAACTCCTTTGTGGAGTATAGACTTTTTTCCTGCAGGAAACCGCATTGTTACGCCTCTTTTTTCTTGTAGAATTTCTCAAGATTTAACCGCTTTATCAAGCCTTCCCGCAGCTCATCCATGTCTTCGGGCTGCATGCTCTTAAAAGGATCGAACTCCTCATCTTTGAGTTCAACCTTGGGGGCAGGTTTAAAAGCGGGCTCAGAACCTAAAACTGAGGCCAGTTCTTCCCTCCTGTTAAACAGTCTTGTATCAACCTGCTCCACCTCTTCTGGTGCAGGTTTTCTCTTGGGCATACCCAAGGCCTCTTCTGATACTTCTGCATCGGGAAATCGGTCCAAAAGCAGTGCCACCATGGGATAGCGGTGGACTTTTATTTCAGTATCGTAGTCTTTGGAAATTTCTATCATCAAAGCGATAGCTTCTCTTCCTTCGAAACGGGAATCAGCCCCCTCTTCATAGAGTGCTAGACGGGGACGGCCATCAAAAAAGAGAATCTGTCCTAGGGAGTTTCCCTTACTCACTACTTCAATGTACCCTGAAAAGTCTTCTTTGAGGTCTTCGAGGAGTTCTCTCAGCGCATTTTCGCCTCCAGCTCTGGCCTCGATGATTTCTCCCTTGGGGATGTCCATGCAGATAAATCTCCTTGGAAACTTTTAAGGTTTTCTATATGAGAGGATGCTCAATTCTCGGTATTTATCTCATTTGTTACACGTGTAACAAATTGTCTTTCAGGCTGACCCTTTCAGGACAGCAGGATTACACCAGAGTCTCCAACTGGGTTTTGCCCTCTGGGGGGCCTTCTGCAAAGATGATATCACCTTTACGTAGTGTGAAATCCTTTTCAGGATCGACAATATACTCTCTGAATCGCTTCACCAGAAAGACGTGCATTCCCGTTTTCGTGGCTAATTTCAGCTCCTCCAAAGTTTGATCTTTGAGAACAGATTCTTCAGAAATGCGAAATCGGGCCACCACCTCTTCTGTTTCCTGCATGGCTTCTCTGAAAATGGGGTGAATTTCCCCTCTGAACACGCTGGAAGCAATCTCGATAGCTGCATCTGCAATGTTTTCTGTAGCATTGATCAGCTCTAAGACAGAGAGCAATCCCTCCTTGGAGGCATCACGAGCCGTTTCTAAGACAGTCATTTTAGCTTTGTAGTTTAAAGTGTCCATTTCCTCTTCTAGTTCTTGGATATCTTCTGCAATTTCAGTATCCCTGAACAGTAGCGCTGCAAAGGCTAAATCGATCATCAACTCTGAGTTATCTTTCATTTCCTGGATAATCTCTCTGATCACTACCACTTGCTCCTCCTCCCCTTGGCAATCTCCTTTAATATTAAGTGGCCTTCCTCTGTTCCTCGGGCAATTAAAATGTCTTCATCACAGAATACAAACCTCTTCTTGGGGTTGTATATCCACCGCTTTCCTCTTCTTACTGCAATGACTGTTACCCCAATGTGGGATGCTAATTGTGATTCTCTCAAAGATGCCCCAATTAAGGGGGACTGCTCTTCCAGTTGGACTCTAAAAATTTTTTCATCAGTGTGTTTTAACGATTCCAGAATGACAGAGTGAATATCCAAATCCCGGGATACAATCTCAGAAATGTTCTGGGCGTGGTTGGATATATCCTTGATGGCTGAAGCCACATTCAAAATTTCTGAAATCTGTTCTGCTTCCTCTCTTGTTCTCGATGCGAGGAGCGCTCTAATGGTCAACTGGTGGTTTAACTCCCCCATGGTCTCTTCTAGAGCATTTACTTCATCTGCGATAGCTTCAGAGTCAAAGAGTACTGACGAATAGGCCAGATCCACCATGAGTTCGGAGATGTTCTTCATCTCAATAAATATCTCCTTGAGGTTCATGTCCTCAGGACGTTTCTCCATTAGATGCATTTTCTTTCAGGAGTTTTTAAGGCTTGTGTATTATGACCGTTGTCCAGTCAGGTGGCGCTCCTTTGTTACACGTGTAACATTTGAGGTAAGTGTTTAGTTTTCTCATTTGTCTTCCATGAAAAACCGTCGGAGGAGAGGGTGTATCACCTCACTCTTAACTTGATTTGATCAGTATTTTATGAGGAGAAGCACTGAACAGGTGTTGATGAGGAGAAGGATGGGTGCAGCTCCAGAACCTTTGACAATGGTGTACAGTAAAGAGGTTTTTACCACATAAGTATTGGATTCTGCTTTTGTTCCTCTTCTAGTAGCGTCCGTATCAACAAAAGTAAAGAAGAAAAGATATTATCGCCACCAAATGCAATCGCAAGGATTGGAGTCCACGATGCAGCATCCAAAAATGCGATAATCAGATCCCAAAAGTTCTTATATTATGGTGAGTCTTAGAGAAAGGAGGAAAGCTTATGACTGAACTTTCATTGGAGCAGGGCGAACAGTTGATCATTTCGTCTCATGCACAATTTGGTGAGTTGAAGTTCTTCAGTCAGCTCAAGACAGGTGACGCTTTTCTGACTGACAGACGCTTTGTATTTATGGGGAGGCTGCAGGTTAGAACCATGGGGCACTTGGCTGCAGTTGCTGCAGGTAAGGGAAAACGGCATTTTGAGGTTCCTGTCTCTGCACTGATAAATGCCAAGAAAAGAAAATTGGAAAGCTCCATCGAAGTAGTCTACAAGAAGGGCTCTAAAGAGAAAAAATTTTTGCTTAAGCCAGAGAGAATCCGTTATCTTGGCTCAGTCTTAGGCCTCGGTATTGGTGTGGCAGGTGGGGAGATTGGCCAGATGTTGGGAGATTCCCTTCTGGACAGGACAGGAGAACTGGTGGGCAGCAGAGTGGGAGAGAAGCTTGGTGAAGAGGCAGGTGGGTTGGCAGGGGAGAAGATGGAAGAATTCCATGCGAAAAGCCTGGTGAAAGCATGGGCGAAAGCATTTGAGTATGTGATTTTGCAAAAAAGAACATCAGAACCGCTCCATGATGAGGTTCCTGCAGAACGTGTCCAAAAAGTCCAGGAAGTCCCTCTTTTTGAAGAAATTCCTCCCTCTGTTTTTGTAGAACCTGAGGTTGCTCGTCCAGAAGAAGATCAAGAATTCACCATTTTTGAGGGAGACTACTCCTCTGATGCTCTTGTAGTCCCTGAGATGACTTCCACAGAACATGTTCAAAAGGTCCCTCATTTTGAAGAAATTCCTCCCTCAGCTCTTACAAAACCTGAGGTTGCTCGTCCAGAAGAAGATCAAGAATTCACCATTCCCCACCATGATATGGAGACAGTAGCAATTGAAGAGATTTTTGAGGAAGAGCTTGGAAGAGATTTCCTTGATTTTAAGGTACCTGTTGACAAGGAGGACTACCTAGTGCAGTTGATCATGAAAATTAAAGAGACAGACGATTACACGGAGAGGATGAAATTTTCACAAGAATTGAGGAAATGTCTTCGACAGCTTAAAGGAGAGTAGCTTCATTTTTTGAAAAGGCACATGGTGAAGCTCTCCAGGAGAGTGAGCGCATGATACTACATTAACTGTCTTATGATTCTCTCTTTCAAGGCTTCCCTTTATGATAACGTTCAACTCCAAAAAAAAGGAAATGACATCATGCCAGAATCCACTGTGACAGCTCCTATAGCCATTAACTTATCTGAATCTTCGCTGAACACTCGGAGCCTTTCCTATTGATGAGATTTGTGAAAAAATTGTTAGATCGCACGAGCTGTGCTGTGTGTTGAGGGTGATGGGTGGATTTGATTTGGTAGCTCTAGTGAGGTGCGATGGCCACAAGGGTGCTCGAACGTTGCTGGATATGATAAAAAGCATCGCTCGTGTAAGACATGTGGAGAGCCAAATAGTATTAGAGACCATACAGGAGGGTTTGTGTGTGAAAGTGTAGGTAATACAATCTAGGTTGGGATTATGGTGGTAACAGGGCCATATCAGCACGAGGCTTAAATACTGTGATATTTTGTAGAAGCTGTCTTAAAGAACTTTAAGAATGGTATCGAAACGTATTGATTCACTGCTTGCGTACTCTCCTAGTATATGGGGAAGCTTTGGTTGGAGCTTGAAAGTGCAAATCAAATTGACAGAATCACTAACTAGATACACTTCAGTATAAAAAAAGAAAAGGTTACCTATAAATTTTTAGTATATGTATCAATCTTTATCCCAGTCATGACAAACCAAAAGATTTATATAATAGTAGCCCTCTAATAAATTGTCCACAGCTCTTTGCTCAGAACAATTCAAAGGTGGGTTTGTGATTTCACAGGATCGAGGTGAATCGCAGCCGCCTTGACTCAAAAAAGAAAAAGGAGGTGAAATAATGTATGCCAAACTGATATCAGATGGACCCACCGGCATATGGGACCCTGGTATTCCATGCCTCGGCTGGGGTGGTGCCCCTATAGATGCATTTTGCCAAAACGGTAATGTGCCTAGAGGGGGAGATTGTGCGCTAATCGGCAGTTCACCGAAATAATTTCTAGTATTTTCTACTTTTTTTATTTTTCGCATTTTCATTTTCACTGCTTCTAGTACCTCCTGATCTTAATTATGTCTCGTTTGAAGTTTGAATTTATCTCTTGCCTTTTCTTTTGTGTATTTCCAGTTAATTTTCGCTTGAATTTCTGAGAATCTATGAAAAAGTATAAGTGCCATCTTGTTTTTGTGCGTTTTTAGAATAGATGGGATTTTTATATTGTTTGTTCAGTATTCTTATATATAAATCTTATGAAAGCACGGGAAAAGCGTTAAAAGAGAAATAAATTTCTTTCTCTCTAATTTCATTCTTTGGGGCTCCTTGGCAACTTAAAAATTTTCACGGTAGCGGGTTGAAACCTGGCTTCTTCTTTATGGGTTCACTTTGATACAGTCTTCATTTCCTTTTTTATCTCATCAGCACCTTTTCTTATGTCTTCTATAATCTCGGTGGGTGTCATTTTCTGCCATTCAATTTCCTTTATGTACCGGTAATAGTGAAGGTCCTGTAAAGCTTTACATCCGGGGAACTCTTTCTGTACTCTCTTTCGTATTTCTTCTTCTACTTTTTCATCAACAGTGTTGTGCATTTTAAATCACCTGTTCTCCTAGGAAATCTTGAGGTGTTACAATTATGGGAATTGATATCCTTAATTGTGTATTGATTTCTCGTATCATTTTTTGTGTTCCACCCTTATAAAGATGTCTCAAGTTCCATGTGACAAGAAAGTCTATTCCTCCCATACTTGCAGAAGCAAGATGAAGAGCATCTGCTCGAGGCAGACGTCTGTACGATGTATACAGCTCTGATAATTTGAGGGTATCTTCTGTTAGTTGTAGGACTTCAAATTCGCTTATTAAGATTTCAAATGCCTTTTGTAGATCCGGTTCTGTTGTTGCCCTGATTTCTTCAAGAACAATTTCAGATATGGAGACACCAAAATGAGGTAGGATGTCCTTCCAGAATTGTTGGGTCAAATCCCTTAGATAAGGGACATTGTCTTGGAAATACATGCTTATTACTGAGCTCTCCAAATAGAGATTTAGTTTTCTTTGTATCATTTTATGCCCCCTGATTTATGCTTATTCTATGAGTTATGAATACAAGGCATGTAGGCACTCTATTGCCCATTATACAGGTGTAATATCTTCATTTTATAAATGTTACCCGAGAGCACGGGAAAAATAGAGGTTACAATCACTACAAAAAGGTATCTAATCACTAGATTCTTGAATGGTCTCAATTTTGTTACACGTGTAACATGTAAAGATTTTTACGGTTAAGTGGGCAATAAATATACAAAGCTTCGTAGTATCCGTGCATACGAAAAAAAATGGTGTTTTTTCGGTAGAAAGCCTTATAAAGAGTTAGTGGAAGAAGAGTATAAGCTTTCATTTTCAGACTCTTACAGTCTGCATCCGGTGCAGCAGAGAGAGCTCTTGGAGATGGAGGTTAAACCACGACGAATAGGAGGTGTTAAAGAATGCGCACCAGGGAAAAGAATGCGATCAAGAAATTCCAGCGTCATTGCCGAATGATTTATGAAACATTTTTTGAGAATTATAGGGTTTCAGTCAATGAACTTGGTGAGATTCTACAAATTCGAAATGCGTCAAGGACATTAAAGAAAGCTCTTGTTGAAGAGTACATTGTGGGACCTGAAGCCAGAAAGATGTCATGTGCAAATTTTCCTGAGTATGTGTATTTTATCAAATGCGAAGACCCTGATTCACTGTATCAAAAATACCGTAAAGATGAAAATGTTATTCTCCATGCATTGATGTATGGGTTTGCCAATTTATGGGTAATTTCCAGGGAAAAGATGAATATTGAAGGAGACATAGTTGTGGAGGGTTTACGTTCTGACTATTATGTGGCCTTTGCACCCAACCATTCATGGGATGATGCAATACAAATCATAAGAAA